>Ga0157364_1001535_pt1 | contig 19854 bp, 7 predicted proteins | sample AttsexASBM2_FD_111476 | JGI IMG/M metagenome (GOLD analysis project Ga0157364, IMG submission 111476) | Fungus gardens microbial communities from leaf cutter ant in Ribeirão Preto, State of São Paulo, Brazil - Atta sexdens ASBM2 | ecosystem: Host-associated > Fungi > Mycelium > Unclassified ...
TAAACTTTTGAAACCACTCACGACAACTTCTCTCACTTAAGGCAGCATCATCATATGCTTCTACAAGCAATCTATGAGCCTCAGCTGCAGATTTCTTCAAATTAAAGAAGTAAATCAAAAGTTTCCGCAAATGACGCTTATTCGGCTCAAAATTCGACATTTTCGTACAAAAAAAAATATATGATGCTGATACAAAATCGCTAATATTTCAAGGTTATGATATTGCCGGATGTCCAATCTTACGATATGTCGTTTTACATCAAACAATTTTAACTATAGTTTATTAGTGGCGCCATCTTTTGCAAACGGAAACTTATTTGTACTCCCAATAGCATTTATGGTCCATTTTTAAATAAAAATTTTTTTTATTCAATTAGATTGAAAAATTGCATTTCATATTCAAAAGATTGAATTGAGCAGTATTCACGTTGCACAGAAATTGCTGATATTATTTTTTAATTTAATTGAATTAAAAAAATTACTTCGTATTCACAATTCTGAATTGACTAGTATTCACGATACACAGAAAATGCTAATATTATTTTTAGATAGAAAGGCATAAAGATATGTTCTATGCAATTCCTATAAATGAATAAAAATACATTCAGGATTGAAAATTAACATTCATGAATCCGTATTTTTCTGAAAATCTGAATCCATTTCAAGCCATTCTCGTTTACTGAGATCCGACTATACGAAATCCGACATCATAACAATAAATGTCAGGGAGTCAATTCTATATTTTCAAATAAGATGAAAATTACAAAAATCAGCAAATTTATTAGATGTTGACTAATGAAATTATCAGTATTCTAAATAAATTCGCTCACTTTTGTAATTTTCACCTCGTTTCAAGATACAGAATCGATTCTCAGGTGTCGTATGACAAATGTCGTTCGCAAAGTCACTAAATTAACTAAAGTACCACGAACTGCCGCCATTTTGGCTCCATGATGGCGCGGTTATTCAAAATTTCAGCCTCTTTCACTGCGATTTTTAATTTTCAACATAGCAATCGGACATTTTCAATAATAATAGGATTACGTTTTTCTTCTTCCAAAGCTCTGTATAGATTTCCGACCATTTAACAGAATCAGGCTAGCACTTCGACGCTATTTTGGTTCCAAATGCTAATTCAGTGAATTTTCTCGCGGTACTTTGTTAATTTAGTGACTTTAGTCATACGTAGTGTGAATTCTATATTTCAAGTACAATAAGTCAGATGGGTTCATTCAGAGCGAGCAGCTTTCGAGAGACAAAACGAACAATATTTATCTACAGTTCTTATATTCAAGATCTTTAGTTCTGTCTTGAGGTGCCACGAATCAATCAAAGGGCCGCATTAGCATTCTTAAGACATTACTTAAAACGGTTTTGAAATAAGAACTAATTATGAATATCGACCCCATAAACTTATAAGATAGACGGAGCATTCATACGAGAAAAGCTGAAGACTTGATAGAAAAAGAAAGAAATCGTGGAATAATTTTCTTCTTTTCTAGTGATGAATCAATTGATCGCCGTGGTAAGCTGGGAAGTGATTGAGAGCAACAAAGATAGACGTTTGAGAATTGTGGTCTTACGATCAAGCTGATTAGTCCCTCACCTCTCTGTAAAAGAGAGAAACAACTATGTCTGAAATAGAGCTGTCCTTCAATGTCTTCAGCTTTTCTCGTATAAATACTCCATCTATTTTATAAGTCTATGATCGACCCTACCCATCATAGTTACGAGCACACCATTGGTCTAATTTCCACCAAGAGTTTAAACCGGATTAGAATGTAAGAACCAACTAACTACAGTCGAGTATTCTCCTGTTACAGTCGAATGACAGGGGAATGCTCGACTGTAGTTGATTGGTTCTTACATTCTGATCCGATTTAAACTATCGGTGGGAACTTGACCAGTCTACTTGTGCATCATGATTTTTATCCAATTTTCCAGCGTTGGCGAGCCAATTTTTGTAATATAAAATCTATTTTGTGCATTTTTTATTGGAAAATTTTGTTTATTAAAATTCCAACATACAAAGTAAAACGAAGAAAGTGAAGTAAATTAATAAACATGAAATAGTACTTTGAATATTTGTCTAATATAATATGAGAATATATTATATAAAATTTCTTTTTGAATTAAATTTACAATCTGTCATCTATGCTATTTATAATTAATGATATTTATAATTAACATTATAAACATATTAAACTTTAAATTCCAGAATAAATAACACATAGTGATATACATGGCAGAAATCTATTGTCTCCTCACTATAGATTACAAAAGTTAGATTGGATTTTCACTTGATGCTATGACGTTCATTTTCAGCGTTAAAACAAGTCACATTATCAAAATTCGAATATCAAGCATCAATTTTGATCATGTGACCTGAGAGCTTATTACGATTCTTGAAATGAGGTGAAAATTACGAAAGTGATCAAATTTACTAAAATATTTATAATTTCGTTAGTTAATACCTAGTGAGTTTACTCATTTTTGTAATTTTCATTTCGTTTAAGATTCGTAATAAGTCTTCTCGATCGATTCTGTATCTTCAAACAAGATGAAAATTATAAGTGAACAAATTTACTAGATGTTGATCAATGAAATTATTAGTATTCTAGGGAATTCGCTTTTGTAATTTTTATCTCGTTTCAAGATACAGAATCGATCCCCTGTTTTGACGTTGAAAATGAGCGTCGTAGCGTCAAGTGAAAACCCAATCTTAGATTCGATATTCTTGATTTTAAAAAACAAGCATTTCATTTAGTTTCCACCGAGGATTTAATCCGGATTAGCTGATGGTACCCTGGTATCGATTATGTAAATTTTCATGAAACTTTCATTTTTTCATTTTTCATACGTACCAATCTCACGTGAAAAGTTTCACTTTCAAACGATATCAGATTTAGTGATTATGTAAGAAAATTACGAGAAAATGACATCAGATGTAAGGAAGTTACGAGAAAGTGAGATCGAATTTACATCGTTCCTCTTAAATTTATGAAAATTTAACAAGTGTTCACGGGTGTATGTACATACAAGTATGCACGTATATACGTATTTTGATAGGAAATCACATTGTACTCATTATTTGGTGTTCCTTATATATATAATAACAATGAATGTAACTCAAAAACAAAAAGAAATGCTGTTAAACATAATGTCAAAAAATTGTGTGGGGAAAAATATCGCGAAATTCTCAGAGCTGTATGAAACTGATAAAAATATGTTATTTTATTATTCTTGTTCTTGATTGTATGTAGTAATTGTATGTAAAAAAATAATATGTATTTAAAACTCGTAGAAAAATGTATGGGAGAACATAGCACAAACCCTAAGTTGTTCCGAATTGGAGCCGGAGAAATCTTCATCTGAATAGAAAAAGGTTATTTTTTAACCTGTTTCATGAATCTCTATTTTTTATTATAATTTAATTTTTAAATTTTCATATGATTTTTATGCACTTCATATTTTTATCTTTTACTCATATATTTAATTTAACATCACGCAAATGTTTTCTTAATATTCAAAGTTTTCGTTTGTCAACTGCATGCTCTTCCTCTTCGCACCATTTACGGCGAGAAACTACGCAATATCCATTTCAAATAGATATTCAAATATATTTGATATTTGTCAAGAGAGTTTGAGTTCTAATGTAGGAAAACAGATTAAAAGATCAAAAAACAAGCTAATTTATATCAATTTACTAAAAAAAATAATTAGAATTTCATATTTTAGGCATTTCGTTACTTACCGAAAAATTTCCCGTGAACTATTTCACATTTTATATCAGTCAAAAGTTACTTTATCGCTTATTCATTACATTCATGTGAATTTGTTCTTTTTGTGTATTCATTCTTAGGGGAAACTTTACATAATCGAACCCAGCATGTAAGACCCAATCAATTACAATCGAGTTTCCCCTCTCGTTCGATTGTAACAGGGGAATACTCGACTGTAGTTGGTTGGTTCTTACATTCTGGGCTCCTATTCTGTAACTGTTTTGCATGCCCATTACGCAGGTTTTTCATCATATAATATCTGCGCAACACATCGACAACTGTCGGTAGGCGTGTAAAGACAGTTACCGTCACATATTTAGCAGACAAGTATAAGATTTCTCATTTTTTTTAATTGGAATAATTTGAAAATAGTTTGGGAAAATTTAGGAAAACATTCTCATAATTTAGGAAATAATAATTTATTTATAATTAACGTAAATTAATCGTGCGTATAGTTAGCAGAAATATGTAACATTTTTCGTTTTTTTTATTGTAAAAGTTTGGGAACAATTTGAGAAAGTTTAGGAAAACAGTCTTATAATTTGGGAAATAATAATTATTACATAAATTTAATAAAAATAAAAATTAGTCACCATTGTGCTGTATCATTTTCTATATTATCGACTGTGTACTTGTATCTTATTTTGACGCACGAATTATAATTTACATAAAAATCCAGGTAATTCTGTTATTTCCAATTATAGTAAATCAAAAATAATTAGTCAATATAAGCAAAAATTAATATTTTTGCTCATATTGATGACTTATTTTTCATAAAATTAATCTATTTCGAAATTTAAGGTTATATTTTAGAAAAATGACAGATAAATTTATTAATCTAACATTGTCATAAAAATAATATTTAACTAAAATAATTATTTTTACTGACTTTATTTTTCATTTTATATAATTGTAAATAACGTTGTAAATAACAATTCAAAAGTCTTCCTGAAGAATCATTATCTCTCTATGTATCTGCTAAAAACAGTCTATTTAGTCTATTAAATCCATTTACAATGACAATAATTAGAAAAATCTAATACTAAAAATTAGACATAGAAATTTTAAAGAGAGAGAGAGAGAGAGAGAGAGAGAGAATGATATTTATCAATAGTACGTGGGTCGTTTGATAAGTTCGATAAATTTCCATGAAATGGCGCTACGAAGGGGTTCGAAGAGTGGATCTTTCGAGATGTCGCGTCATCAAATGGATTGTAGCGCCATTTCATGGAAATTAACCAAACTTATCAAACGACCCACTTAAATTAGAGAAGAAAAAATGAGGGAATCGGTGACACGAATATGAGTGATGATAGAATGATGGAACATTTTGTTGAAATAAAGAAGATTCCTTGATAACTAACAAAGAAGAAAAACTCATAAGAATTTCAGAAATCTGGTGTTAAAATTATTCATTCTATAATTCTTGGATCAATAACTTTAATCAATATAAAAATAGTATTAGAATTTTTAATGTAGTTTTTATCTTTTTTGAAATACATAATATGTGTTAATTATAATATTACAGGTTATATAAAATTATACATTAAATTATACATAAATATACAATAAAAAAGTTGTTTTCTACGGAAATAATCTTATTTTTTATTTCAGATGAACAAGATTCAACAAGTTATAATTTTACATTAAATATATTTAGTCAAACTAGAAATATTATAACTATAATAATTAAGATGTAAATAAATAATATATGGTGCTTGCCATTTCAAAAAGTATCGTGATTCAGCTTGGGAAGCTCTGTTTATAAAAAATAGTGCGCGCGCGCGCGCACACACACACACATACACACACACACACACACACACACGTGCGCGCACGCACGCACACACAGAGCTTCATTCAATTATAACTTAAAACATTAGCTTGCACTGCATTTATAAATATTTATATAAAGCAGTCTTTTAAGATATACTAATCTAGTGTAGTACAAGTGATTGAATCCATCATTAGAAAAACTTTCTTCGTATTCTAGATTATTCTGGATATATATTAGAAATATATAGAATACATTCAGTAAATACATTATGTATATATATATAAATATTGTCTGATATAATTGAGAATTTTTTATTGAAATGTGCATTTATTCTTAAGATGAATTTAATACAGCGACACAAATTTTCTATTGCACTCATAGCGCTATGAGTTTGAGCTAAATAGGCTGCAATCGGTGTAATTACCGTTGTCTCATCATGCTTCGATTTAATTTCATATCATCACAATTCAGCCATTGTCTAAAAGTTTTCGACAGTAATAAAGTAACCAGGAATGTGTTCGATATAACATCTATCAATCTGAAACTAAGAAATATAGAAATATTGAAACTTTTTATATGTGTTTCAAATAAGCAAATAAAACAACATAATAAACAATATCTATATATTTTGTTAAATATACCGGTAATGTTTTACAAAATGTGTAACTGGAATATCTAGTAACTTACAAGCCATAGTAACTTGTAAACCAGATTTCTTGCGATGTGTTTCCAAATCAATAAAAATATGGAAGTGTGGAAGAGTTACATTAGTAACTGTTCCTAGGTAATTTTTTTGTCGGCATTTAATATTGTAATAATGTTCATTAAAATAAGACGGCGTCTTGCAATGCTTGAATATCTTTAGTATTGATTGTTTTAATATTTGTTTCAAAGTATGCAATATCTCTTGGTAATGATGATACACATTTCAGATTATTTAGATGATCTAATGCACTTGGCTTCGGAACAACAGAAAAGATTTTTCCATATCAACATTAATTGATCTTCTGCAATCATGTGAAGTTTGATAAATCTTTCCAAATTTGTATGGATCATACGATACTTTTTGAAATGGCAAGAAGCATGTTATTATATTATATTATTTATTTACATCTTAATTAATTGCATGTTATTATATTATATTATTTATTTACATCTTAATTAGTTATAGTATTTCTAGTTTGACTAAACATATTAGATGAAAAAGTTCGTGACGTTTTTCCCATTAGATGGCATTAAAAAAACACTACGAACTTTTTCTCATACCTAATATTTAATGTATTTATAATGTAATTATAACTTGTTAAATCTGAAATAAAAAATAAAATTATTTCCGTAGAAAACAATTTTTTTATATTAATGTATTTATTTATATAAATAAAAAGTAATTTATTTATATAAACACCTGTAATATTAACACATTATGTATTTCAAAAAAGATAAAAACTACATTAAAAATTCTAGTACTTTTTCTACCATTTTTATATTGATTAAAGTTATTGATTCAAGATTTATAGAATGAATAATTTTAGCTCCAGATTTCTGTTGAAATTCTTATGGTTTTTCTCCTTTGCTAATTATTAACTTCGTTACGTCAACTTCAGGAATCTTTTTTATCTCCACAAAACCTGGATGTCTCATCACCACCACTCATATTCGTGTCACCAGTTCCCTCACTTCTTCTTCTCTAATTTACTATTGATAAATATCATTCTCTCTTTCTCTCTTTCTCTCTCTCTCTCTCTCTCTCTCTCTCTCTCTCTCTTTCTCTCTCTCTCTTTAAAATTTCTATAAAATGTAATGTCTAATTTTTAATACTACATTTTCTAATTATTGTCAATGTAAATGGATTTAATAGACTAAATAGACTGTTCTTAGCAGATACATGGATAAATAATGATTCTTCAGGAAGACTTTTGAATTGTTATTTATAACGTTATTTACAATTATATAAAATAAAAAATTAAATTAAATAATTATTTAGTAAAAATAATTATTTTAGTTAAATATTATTATTATTTTTATGACAATGTTAGGTTAATAAATTTATCTGTCATTTTTCCAAAGTATAAACTTAAATTTCGAAATAGATTAATTTTATGAAAAATAAATCGTCAATACGAGCAAAAATATTAATTTTTGCTTATATTGATTAACTTTTTGATTTACTATAATTGGAAATAACAGGATTAACCTGGAAATTAACAGGAAATAACTTGAATTTTTGTGTAAATTATAATCCGCACGTCAAAATAAAATACAAATACATAGTCGATAATATAGAAAATGATACCGCACAATGGTGATTAATTTTTATTTTTATTAAATTTATGTAATAATTATTATTTCCCAAATTATAAGACTATTTTCCTAAACTTTCCCAAATTGTTCCCAAACTTTTGCAATAAAAAAAAACGAGAAATGTTACATATGTCTGCTAACTATACGCACGATTAATTTTCATTAATTATAAATAAATTATTATTTTCTAAATTATTAGTGTTTTCCTAAATTTTCCCACTATTCTCAAATTATTCCAATTAAAAAAAATGAGAAATCTTATACTTGTCTGCTAAATATACGAAGGTAAGACAGTTACAGAATAGGGACCCTGATCCAGATTAAATCCTCAGTGAAAACTAGGCCAATGTCGCATAAAAAGGCACCTTAACAGATCCCTACTTTCAACTCTACACATTCGCCGGAATGGCGACCTGTCTAATTCTACCATTTTGATAATTAATGGTGACCGTGATGACATTGGCTGTGTTCAGCCGAGAAAGTAATTGTGTAACTGTTGTAAAATTCTTCAATACGATTGGTTCTTACTTTTGATTCTTTATAGATCTAAATGTATAAACCAATCGTATTGAAGAATTTTATAACAATTATTTTTTCTGTTGAACGCAGCCTTTCTTGAATCAAATTGTATTGCATTCACCAGCAGGCGGAATAGTTAATCGAGATTAGTCCCAGTTAATCTGAGAGTGTCGTTCTCGATTGTGATACAGGAGAAATTATAAGTGAAAAGTTCGAAGTGTAAGTATGTTGCTTTTATTAATAAATCTGTTTATTCACAAAATCAATTATCACATAGTAATGACAAGCAATCCACACTGTGGATGCTCATCAATAAACCTCCAAATGTAAAGATGATTCCACAATGAATGAATCGGCAGTCGAAAATCTAACCGTGGTTCTACAATGAGTCGGTAATCGAAAATCTTAAATGATCCTAAGTTTTAATCATCACAATTGACCAATAGCCAACTTGTTCGATTAAGATTAAGACTGGTTTAGATTTCTGATTATAGTCTACCGACTCATTGTAAAATCGTAAAAACCCCGGAAGTCTTAACTAGTCTTAACCTAAATGACTATGATTTTTTTGCATCTACAAGTTGTTAATTGTATGTGAATCATTTAGCTTGATTAATGGAAAGAAATAAATCGATTTTGACCAGTCTTAAGAAAATCAGTCGTATAAGATGGTCAACTTCATTGATTCTAATGAAACTTAGGACAACCGACTACCGTCTCATCGTAGAATCAGTATGATATTCGCGATTTAACAATAATGGTCATGTAATCGCAATTGGGAAATGAATGAAAATGAATGAGTAAAAGTTGGAATTTATGTTTCACAGAAATGCACGCAATATTATACATGTGCACACTATATTATTCAATTTGGTATATAAAGAACGATTAATTACTGGGTGTTTTCCAATTGCTTGATACATCTTGACACAAACGTAACAAATGAATTCATTTATTTTTAATTAATAAATTTTATTCTTTAATTTTAAACGTTAATAAATTTAACTCTTTTAATTATTCTTTGTTATCACGATAACCTCATAACCTTGAAAGAATTATTTATTAACTATATATAATTTAACTATATATAATATTTGTTAACACTGAAAATATGAAAACCAATTTGCACTCCATTACATTTAATTGCCGTAATCGTCGACACAACGCTACATATCTGTACTCAGCTTGAGAACTACTAGTCCGATACGTAGCATTGTGTGCAATGGAATGCAAATCGGTTTTCATATTTTCATAGCGTTTTCTCTTGACTGCACTAGTGCAACACTCGGACAGTGTACTGTGTTTCCGTGGCTACAATGTAGTGCAAATTTTATGCACGAAATGGGATTTTGTTATACCGTCTCAAAGGATGTAGAGTCAGTGTGACATTTAAAATTTGAAAATGGAAGTCAAACGGGAATAGGATTTTAGCGTAATAATGATGTAATGTACATCCTGGTGTGCATTCTAAGGGTCTGAGTATAAGAATTGTCGTAACACTTAGATTTGAATGTAGATGCAAGTCGTAACGCACAAGTTTTCACATATAACGTACAATTTATTGTTGTGTCTCCAAGAGACGACAATAAATCATATGTCATACGCCAGCTTGTGCGTTACTTACATCTATAACTTCAGTCTCTAAGTGTTACAATTCTTGTCTCAGATCCTAATGTAGTGTAGCTGAATTATAACGCTTACACGCAAATGGTGTGGTGCAAGGTTGCACCTGTACTCAGTGTATCCCAAGAGAAAACGTTATCAGTGTGTTAAGAAATAATTCATTGTATACGCACACATCCAATATCGACTTTTATTGGCTTCTTTTATTATATGATTTATTCTTTAGAGTCTTAAATACAATTTTGTACCGCATTTAAAAGAAACTTGTGGCGCTGCTAACTTAATATCAAGTTAACAGACTCACAAGACAAAAAAGAAAAAGAGGAAAACAAAATTAGAAATTCAAAGAACTGAATTTTGCACTAATTTGTACCATCAAAAAGAGTTAATACATTGATCCATTCCTTAAGAAACAATCTCCAATTGAACACAACTCTATTGAGCTCAAAAATAAAGTATCCTCTGTCGCGAACAAAATTAGTTGCTATTCTCACAATTGAAGCGCTACAATTATATATATATACATATATATATATATATATATATATATATATATAATGAATGTGTAATAAAAAAAATTATAAATCGTTTATCTTAAGATTATTCTTGAGCTTAATAGGTATCGGAAATAGTTTCCAAAGATACGATAGGAGCACAAAATTTGAAACTTTATATTTTAGCGGTACAATTTATAGCGGTACAATTTGATTGTAGGAGTAGCGAATCTGTTAGTGACGAAGGATATTTTATTCTTAATAAAGGTCGAGTGTAGTTTTTAAAGAAACGACAAGGATAAAAAAATCTGGACATTCATATTTGATGAACACAAAATATAGCGTTTATTGTGGAAGTAACAACTGAAGCAACAACTTTTGCTCATAGCGTAGGATATTTAGGGTAGTCTTGAGTCCAATAGGGTTGTGTTCAATTAAAAGTTTCTTGAGAGATGGATCAATATTATTATATTCATTTTATTTTTATATAAATTGGCACAAATTCAGTTTTTTTGTAATTCTATTTTTCTAATTTTCTTTTTTTACTTTTTTTTATGCTGCTAGCTTAATATTAAGCCAACAGTATCACAAATTTCTTCTAAATGGTAATATAAAATTGTATTTTGCAACACAAATTAGCACAAAATAATAAACAGTTCAATATATCTTTTCAATTCTGCTTATTTGATCCTATTAGCTTGACAGAGATAAATTATAATTCATATAATAGGTTTAATTTTATTAAATCTGCTAAAATTAAATGAATATAGGAATTGAAGAACAATTTACAAAATGTCGAGAGAGCGTGCTTCTAGAAGATTTTATCGCATAGACAGCACTAATGATTTATTTGGGTTTATGGACCGTGGCTATTCAGCCCAACATGAAAATCGATGGAACTTTGAAGTTGCTTGGGAAGCTGCCAATAAAGGTGCAACATTATATATGTTACAGATTTTTCTGTTGTACTCCTGATAATTATATTTCCCTATTATCACATATAATTCACACACTCCTTTTCAGTTGGTGGTATTTATACTGTAATAAGATCTAAAGCTTATGTCTCAACTGAAGAAATGGGTGATCAATATTGCCTTATTGGTCCATATAAAGAACATTCAGCACGTACTGAAGTTGAGGAGGCAGACTTTCCTCCTCATAATCCGTTGCATCAAGCAGTACAAGTTTTACGTGATCAAGGATATAAAGTAAATCTTTTAAAAAATTGTGGATTTGACATTTAGTGTCAAAATTAATCTTAAATCAGTCAGTTTGTTAAATCATACATTCACACGCGCTCGCGCAGGCGCGCGCATATGTGTGCGTGCAGCAGATATAAAGAAATATATTATTAAGGTTTGTCAAATATTTCAACTAGAAATTATATATTAGAAATAATAATTTTACATTTGGACACACACTGCAAATATATATACATTTATGTTAATGGCTTATATTCCAAAAAAGAATATAAAATTATTTAAAGAAAAAGTTTAAACGAAAGGATTTATTAATTTGTTTCTTACTAATGAAATTTTAGAATGACATTTTTTGCTTTAATACGAAATATTTTAATTACAAGATATTTTATAAAATATTTTGATGTAGTGACAAAAATTCAATAAGAATTAAAAATTGTTATTTAAAAAACCAAATAGACTTTAAAAGACTACTAAAAGTAAATTAAGATCATTATTATTTCTGACAATTGTAAAACTTAGAAATATTTTTTCAAAAAATAAATTGTTTTTTTAATCACTACTTAGATTAATAATTCACTCTTTATGTGTATGCACGCACGCATGTTATAATCTACAATATATTAAAAATTTTCATCTATGAGTAATAAACAAATATGGAATAATATTAATATAATTTCAAAATATCGCTACATAATTTTCGTGTAAGCACAAATATATTTGCACAAACATGTATATTGTATGTAATAATTTTTAAATTATATGTCCTGATATTACTTATATCTTATATACATAACTTATATACATAATATTATTCCATACTTATAGACTTTATCAAACATCATATTTTTAACAAATATTGCACTCATAAACATAACACTTCAGTCTTCAAATATTTAGTTATTTTTTAATTATTTTTTAGTTATTTTTTTAATAATTAAATGTAAAATATATTTTATCATTTAGTACAGTTTTCTATTTTGGCCATAAGGATTCATTTCTTGATTTTATCTATTAAAGGGATAAAACGGTAAAATTTCCAAAAAATTGAAAAATCTCTTTTTCTACTTTTTTCAAAAGCTTGATATCTTAAAAATATGTATAAAATCCTAAAAGGATTTTATAAAATTTGAAATATTTCTCGAGTTATGTGAGTTTCAGTGAATGATAATAAACGCACCTGATTTAAAAGAGAAGCTTCGCAGGTGATAGACAGACAGACAGATGGACGGACGGACAGACAGATTTCTATTAAATAATCAATACTAAAACTTTTAAACGTTTTTCTCAAAACTACAATATCTTTTTTCAATTGGCGGCGTCTATAACTCAATTTTTGACCGATCGAACAGCTTTACAAAATAAATATTACAGTTTCAGTTAAGCGTAGGGATTTTTTTTTTAATTACTTTTCGAAGAGCGAGATGTTTAAGGGGCTCAAAATAGCGAAATTAAATTTTTTTTTAAACCACTGCCATTTTGTAAAAAAGAATTATTTTAAAAAATCGTCACGCTTAACTGAAACTACACTCGTACAGATTCAAAATTTTCATTTCAGATAATTACAACCTGAGTTTTTTACATCGCCGATGGACCATATTTTTTAATTATTTAAGGGGCACATTTTTCTTATAAACAAATTATTGAAATCATAAGTCATCTATGGATTTTCGTTAATTCTGATGTTCAGAATTACAAAATAAATAATAAATAAATAGACTTATAAAAGATCTTCCAAGACTTATAAAAGTCCAAAATTTCGAAAACTTTTTTCGGAAAAACTAGCAAGTAGAAAAATTCTGAAAAATATATTATAATTTTAGATATGGAGTACACGCATAAAAATTTTCAGAGCCCTTTATGTTTAAGAATAGCCGAATTTATTCTGAAAAAAAAAAACAAGTTTTTTTACATTAATTGTTTATAACAAAATTGCAAATAAATAAATTAACCTAATTTTTTATGAAATTGCATAATTTAAATCCTTAAGAGTTTAAAAAGTTTATATGCGCATACAAACTGCAAAATAGATCAGAAATATGGAAAAAACTGAGAATAAAAAGATGAGACGTATACGTTCCATTGTCCTTCAAAAGGTTAAACACAGAAGTCTACAATGCTGTGCAACATCGTCATATATTTATATTTAAACATACAAAAATTCTTGAAATGTTTTCAAAGTGTACTCAATTGATGTATCAATTCATAATTTTTCTATATATTTAGTTACTTTTTAAAAATTGCCGACTTATATTTATTTTTTAACTTATATTTATTTTTTTAAAGTTGATAAAGGACTTTTTTTAAGTCTTTACTATGTTTTACTCCTCTCAAGTTATTGTATTTTTTACGTGTCTAATTACTTTTATTATATTTAGTATATATACACGATGTCTGGTAAGTTTTAACAAAACGCTCGTGAGTAAATAGAACGAACTAAAATGAATCGAAGTCTTCTATCATTTTGTAATTTTTTTTTTTGCAATAGTTAACAAGATATTAATTATTAAGAATCGTTGAGTATTGATTTTCAATCATTTTTTACTTAAATACTATTAACTTTATAGAAAAACAGCGAGAGACAAAAATTGTTTATTTTCTTCTCATAAAGTTCTGAGAATTTTTTCAAAATTTTTTATACCATATTTTCTCATATTGGTAAAAATAGTTGCCAATTATTGAGGATAGAGGAGTTATCTCCAATGACTTTGACATTGTTGTCAAGATCATGACCCCTAAGTGATCTCCAACAAGTTTTAGCCGTCGCTCGTCCTTCGTTAAAAAATCATTAATATATAAATTGACAATAAAGAATTTATGTTTGCGTGGAAATTCATTGTTTTAACAGAGAATTTGTTATTCTTAATGTACTGAATTTTTGTTTATAAAGCAGTAATTAATTGCTTTAAAAACATAAATTTACTGCTTTAATACAAGTTCTTCGCATTATGAACAAATTCTCTGCTAAAGCAGTGAATTTATGTGTTTGCATGGAAAACCATTATGTAAGCACGGAAAAAAATAGAATAGTTTTTAATATTTGCATGGAAGGTTAAAACCCATATGCAACAATATAATTATGAAAGTCACGCCTCCTTTGCAGGTTGGGAGGTGGGGGTGAAAGTCGCTTCGCATAAAAAGTTGAACATTTCTAAGCAGGGAGAAGTGTAGAATAGTATTGAATATTGTATAGCAAAAATAAGTTATTTTTTAAACTTTTTTTGTTAATAGCTTTTTAACGAAGAACGAGCGATGGCTAAAACTTGTTGCAGATTGCTCAGGATCATGATATTGACACACATGTCAAAGTAAAGGTCATCGGAGCTCCTCTGTTTTCAATAATTATCTTTTTGTCTCTTGTAGTTTTTAATATTCGACAATTAAATATCTTTTTGACTATTGCGAAAATGGTAAAGGATATTTTGACTCAGTTTAATTCGCTCTATCTACACACGAGCGCTTTGTCAAAACTTGTGTACGTGCGTGTATAAAAATATAGGGTATCCCAAAAAGAGATACCTAAATAACACCAGATAAAGTTGTAAAGTTCAAAAAGATCAGTAAATAGATCTTTTTGAACCTTACAACTTTTTTCTAAACACTTTTCTGTAAAACTTATATTTTCCGAGATATTCATTTGTTCCGACTTTTTGGGATACCCTGCATATATGTACACAAGCGCGCGAGCGCGCGCGCGCGCGCGCGCGCGCACACACACACACACACACACACACACACACACACACACACACACACACACACACACACACAAAAGCTCCGGAACGGATAAATATCTCAGAAAGTATTGGTTTATTGGAAAAATGTTTCAGACAAAAAGTTGTAATGTTTAAAAAGATCTATTTATCGATCTTATCAGTTTGACTTTCGATAGTCGCCAATGTCAGGTCAAGGTCACATCAATTTATTTTAAATGGAAGCCCTCATTTTTCATATTCCTATTTATAGCTTAGTTCTTCGAGAACTTTTCGAAACACTGTAATATAATATTTTTTCATTAAGTACTTTTTGAATTATAATGTTTGAAAGTTAGAATACCGCCAATATTAGAGCATTACCCAAGATGCATCGCATGGAGATTGACGGTTGGATTTACATCATGTGCATACGCGTGTCTTAGGTTATCTTACATTAATGCCGGCGATATTATAATTTTCAAATCTCATAACTCGAAAATTACTGAAGAATAGATTTTATTATAGTATTATAGTATTGGGAGTACAAATAAGTTTCCGCCGTTTTTTATAAAAAATTAAGCATTTATTGTAAAAGAACGGTACATAATGTTTTATTCAAAGTAATGGCCATCGCTAGCCACTTTCCCATCTTTCTGGTAGCATGTGAATACCGCGTCGGAACACTTCAACTTTTGAGGCTATCCAAGCTGATTCCACCAAATACACAACGTGAGTTTTTTTCCATGAATATTCGGCTGTCGATGTTGAAGCATGGCTAGGTGGTCTCCATGATTTCCTCTTCTTTGGGTTATCGTAGTGGAATATCATAGTGGATCTATTTTTCATCACCAGTGACTATACGATGCAAAAAATCCTGTCGTTTATGCCTGGCAAGCAGCATTTCACATGTGAAAAATCGGCGTTCAACGTTTCTCGACTTCAATTCGTATGGAACCCAATTCCCTTGCTTTTGAATCATTCCCAATGATTTCAAACGATATAAAATTGTTTCTTAAGTCACTCCTAATGTAAGTGCAAGTTCTTTTTGCGTTTGGCACGAATCTTCATCCAATAATGCTTCTAATTCCGCGTCTTCGTACACTTTCGACCTTCTATGTTCTTTGTCTTCAACGTCAAATTCACCGTTCTTAAACTTTTGAAATCACTCACGACAACTTCTCTCACTTAAGGCAGCATATGCTTCTACAAGCAATCTAGCTTCAGCTGCAGATTTCTTTAAATTAAAGAAGTAAATCAAAAGTTCCCGCAAATGACGCTTATTCGACTCAAAACTCGATTTCGTACAAAAATTCATTTTCGTACAAAAACTCATTTTCATACAAAAAAAAATATATGATACTGATACAAAATCGCTAATATTTCAAGGTTATGGTGTTGCCGGATGTCCAATCTTACGATATGTCGTTTTACATCAAACAATTTTAACTATATAGTTTATTAGTGGCGCCGTCTTTTGCACACGGCGGAAACTTATTTGTATTCCTAATATTTTGAAAAGCTCTCAACATCAGTTTCTGAAATAAAAAAATAAGATTTTAAAAAATTGATTTGACCTTGACCTAATCTTCGTGGCGCCATTATTAATTAATTAAAAATTAAACTGGTAAGATTAGTTTACTAGATTATTTTAAACCCTATAACTTTTTATTTGTATGAAACATTTTTTTTCAGAAATGCTTACTTTTCAAGATATTTAATGGGTCTGGAACTTTTTGTACACCCTATATATAACAATAATAGTTTTGTGTAAATCAAGATATTTTTTTTCTTTTGTTATATCATAAAATATTTTTATTAAGGTAATAACAGGAACATGGTTGGTGGATGGAAATCCTCAAATAATTCTATTCGATATCGGAAGTGCTGCTTGGAAGCTTGACGAGTATAAACAAGAATTATGGAGTACTTGCAATCTTGGAATACCTCATCTCGATATTGAGGCTAATGATGCTGTAATACTTGGATATTTAGTCTGTCAATTTATTGCAGAATTTAGGTAAATTGTTATATTATTATTTTAAAATTATTTTATGTAATTTAATTAATTGTCAATTTTGACAATTCAATTACAATAATGAAATAATAGAAAAGCAGCCGAAGGTTACTCAAACATTCCGCCGAGAGTTGTCGTACATTGTCATGAATGGCAAGCAGGTGTTGGTTTAATCGCTTTGAGAACAAGACACGTGGATGTGGCCACAGTATTTACTACTCATGCTACACTTCTGGGTAGATATCTTTGCGCAGGGAAGACAGATTTTTACAACAATTTAGATAAGGTATATAACTTCTTTATTTTATTTCTTTTTTTTTTCTTCTGTCCTAATGTCTTGACTTGATACAAGAACTTGGTACAAGAATCTATAATTCAATCTTGGTTGAAATTTGAGATGGTTTTCGGATCCAATTATGAAGTTTACCATTCTTAAAGAGTCACACGCTGTCTCTCCCCATCTCTTGATCATATCATAAATATAACTATCAACTTTATTTACATAAAAAAAATCCTACATAATAAAATGATTTCGAATAAAAAATAATTTAAAATAATTCTGGCGCGCACAATTTGTAGTGTGGAAAATATACAAAAATAATTCATGCAAAAATATTATTAGTAAATAAAAATATTATAATGACTCAATAATAATAAATAAACATTAATAACAATAATGGCTAAAATAAACATTAATAACAATAAGGACTATGAGCCAGATTTCAATATATTAAAATTTTTAAACAGATGTTTCGACCTTATCGTCAGGTCATCTTTAGTGTATATAATATAAAAAACGCAACATTTGATAAATTCATATAATGCTTAGATATAAATTTCAAAATTATAGTTACGCTAACATGATCGTGTTTCTTCGTGTATTTTATGCCGCAACAATATAATGTTCTTTCTCTTGTAATTTTTCTTAGTTAGCATTCATCTATTGTATCAATCGCAATTTGTCTTAATGATAAAAATAGTTGAAAATATTGAGTCATTCAATAAAATAACGTAAGCACACATTCTCAAGCGAGAAGACATAACAAGAATATTATTATAAGAATACACCTTATAATAATAAAAAGAATAAGAAAAAGCTTTTTTTAAGGCTTTTTTTACTTATTTGTATAACATATTATTTTCTATTGTTGTAGAATAATTTAAGTTACATATTATTTTCTATTATTATAGAATAATTTAAGTTACTGAAGAAGTTCTGCTAAAATGCATTAATATATATATATATATATATATATATATATATATATATATATATAATGAATTATTATATGTGTATTTATATATTTTTCATTTTTAAATTAATTTTTTTAAACACGTCAAAGGAACCTTTTACATTATATTGGATTGGAGAAAAAGTTCTGTTCTTCTGTTCTTTTGTTGTAGCTCAAAATTATATACAGACTATATTTGTTGTGATAATTTCCGATTATCTGACGTGAAAGCTTAAAGTTTTTCCTAAAAAGTTCGTTTTTAAAAAATGTTCCTATAACTTTTTGTTACCAAATTACATGCGGATTAAATAAAAGAGCATTCTGATTTTGATTGCTCATAATTCCATTAAAAATCATCCATAATTAATAATCATAATTAATAACACAGATTCTTAAAGCTGAAATGTTGCTCTATCAAGTGATATCAAAAGATCGATTGTCGCGTTGGCTGTGTGGCAAGGTGCGCCGTTCTGTTGAAACCAAATGTCGTCTGTGTCCTCCTCTTCAAATTTAGGAAGCAAGAATTCGGTTAGCATGGCGCGGTAGCGCTTGCCGTTGACAGTGACGGCAGCTCCTTGCTCATTTTCGAAGAAAAATGGCCCAATGATGCCGCCGGACCAAAAACCACACCAAACAGTCACTCATTGTGGATGCATCGGCTTCTCCATGACAACGTGCGGATTCTCTGACCCCCAAATACAACAATTCTGCTTGTTCACATAGCCACCGAAATGAAAATGAGCTTCGTCAGAAAAGATGATTTTTCGGTAAAAATGCTCATCTTCAACCAAGCGTTGTTCAGCCCATTGGGCGAACCGAAAACGCATCGAATGGTCATGCAGCTTCAATTCTTGTACTAATTGAACTTTGTACGGCTTCATACCGAGGTCTTTATTCAAAATTCTTCTCAAAGAAGTGCGTGAAATGTTCAAGTTTTGAGAACGATGGCGAGTTGATGTTGATGGTTGTTCAAGCACATTCTGAGCAACAGCAGCAATGTTTTCGATTGATCTTACTGGACGAGCACGTGAACGAGTTGCTTTATCCAATAAGGATCCAATTTGCCGAATTCGCTTCACAAATTGATCTACAAATTGCGTTGAAGGCATTTCTTTTCTACCAAATTTTCCACGTAAATTTCTTACAGTTTGGGTTGAAGACTCACCACTTTGGAAGTAAGTTTTCAATATTTCCCAATTTTGTTCAAGCGTATAGCGA
>Ga0157364_1001536_pt1 | contig 19850 bp, 11 predicted proteins | sample AttsexASBM2_FD_111476 | JGI IMG/M metagenome (GOLD analysis project Ga0157364, IMG submission 111476) | Fungus gardens microbial communities from leaf cutter ant in Ribeirão Preto, State of São Paulo, Brazil - Atta sexdens ASBM2 | ecosystem: Host-associated > Fungi > Mycelium > Unclassified ...
AATGCGACAATGCTATATCCATTCCTTGTCGACATCCCAAAAAGACAGTCCCGTCAGAATGCGGATCCCTGAGCGCTTTAGTCAAATAAAAAAAGTAATATCTAATTCTCGCGCGTGCTGTTTCTTTACTCACAAGATCGTTATCCTCGCAACTCGTTGCCGTTGCCATTGCTGAGATTCACGCGACAGAGGCGCAAGCATTGATTGACACGCAAAGAGAGAGGGAAAGAGAGAGCGAGAGAGAGAGAGAGAGAGAGAGAGAGAGAGAGAGAGAGAGACGCAGTGAAAACAAGAGATGGAGAACAAAAGAAACAAGCCCAAGCGCATTCGCATAGTCACATTTGTGTTACTGTGTTGTATCCATATATCATTAAAAAGGGCGGCCGCCGAAACTTTATCAGATCATATTTTCCATTTCTTGTTCTCACTCATTCACACACTCGTCGTTATCGTCTACATCGCCGTCGTTTATGTTTACGTCGTCGTCGTCATTTACGTCTACGTCGTTGTTTACGTTTAACGTAGTCTAGATCGTCGTCGTCGTATAAGTTTCATGCGCTTTCAACGGTCGCCCTGATATGGATACGATGCCTACATAATTCTATTCGCCGGACTATGTAATACCTATTGCGCAAAACGGGAAAAAGAGCCTGACCCATGAATGAATGGCTGAAACGAGTGGATGAGATTCTGAAAAAAAAGAACATCAATTGATTTCCTTACAGATACCATCCATTTTCTCTCATTTCTTTTCTTTTCTTCTGCTTCACACACACACACACGTGTTAAGGACAATAAAAGAAGTAGGAAACAGAGAATAAGAATTTCAACCTATCAGAAACTATATTCCACAATATATGATTTCTGATAGGTTGAAATTCTTATTCTCTATTCCCTGTCCTCTATTCCTTTCATTGTGCACAGCTCCTTACATACGCAATACGCGCACACATATATTATATTGAAAACACACGGAATCGGTTCACGGCGATATCAATTAGTACTAAAATCTGATTAGATATATTTTATTGCTTGCATTTGTGCGATTATCATTAAAATTGATACGCGGGATAAAAATAAAGCAATTTATATTTTCAGATAAAGAAAGCACTATAATAAAATATATATTCTAATGATACCATTAGTCGTTGTGCCATTTTATAATAATTTAATTAATTTTGACAGCTTTAAATTACTTTCAATGAAAATATTCCGTGTTTGACTAGACTTTTCCATGGTCTCTCTGTATTGCAATTAAGATTATAAGAGTTATAGAGTGTATAGCTGCCACACAATCTAGAGACAGTGAGTCCCTAAGTGGAATTAACTTAAACTCGACTGCAGAATGGATCGATAGTCTTGGTTAACTGTTTAGAGCGATTGGCAGCCCCAGTTAAGTAACATACGCATCTAGAGAGTAAAATCAAGAGTTGCTCGCGATCGATGCTAACCGAGGTTACCGGTTTTCTGTCTCTTAATTTGTAATGATAACCGCGAACGAGTGATCGATCAATAGGATCCAAACTCATCAAATAACTGATATGAATATGAATTCGGCTACGAGATCAAAATGAGAGAAAGGGGGGAAAGGGAAGAGGTAGATTGAGAGAAGGGGAGAAATATATTCGCGCTTAGAAATTCGTGAAAGCGAAGTCGGTGGGGCCAATATAACAGAAATTCTTTTTTCTTTCTTTTATCGCCGATAAAAGTTGCGATGTGGTCTGTCGTCCCCGTCGTAATTACAATGAGTCTTGATGTCGCCTTTAAGGGCAATTAAACTACTTGAGAATGTAGTACTATACTGGGGGATTTCTATATTTCGCAAAAATACAAGAAAAAACTCTCAAGAGACTCACCAGCTGATCGTCCTCGTGATTTCGTACTCGCATTACTTTGAACATTACAGCCCTGGGTATTGCATGGCTGGGTCGCACTTATAAGCGATATATCGAGCGGATTGGTCGTCACATTGATATTGGGCCTCTTCTGGCTGCGCTTATGTTCGATCGTGCCCTTTTCTGCTGTGTTCACCTGAATCGAGTTGATTTTTCCACCGGCCGCATAATCGCTTTGATATCCCACTCTGGTGTTGTGTTTCTCCTGGGCAGCCACCAGATTTCGAATCGAAGACCGCGTGTCGACCGAATCGGGCTGGCCCGCGTCCACCGAGCCTCTCACGGGGGTGCTGAATGCAAACACGTTGCGATTACGTAGGTGGATTGCAGCGATTGATAAATTCATCGAATCGAAGATATTCCTTAATTCTTATCCGAACTTGGAATAAAATTCAGTCCAGGAGGTCAAATTTCTTGTAGCTATTTCTAATAGCTTGTAGCTATTACAGCAATATAAATTTTGTTTTCCGAAAGGAAAAGATGGTAGAAGTAAAACAGTTACATTAATTCCCTTGAAAAATCTCAATCTTTATTCAAAGCAGAGATGGAGATCTTTAATCTGGAAATTATTGCACGAGATAGCGATAAAATCGAAAAAAGGAAAATATAACTATAGACATATATAAACTATAGACATAATTCTGTAGTACCTACTAACATATTTTTCGTTCTCTTTCCTAAATCTTTCTAAAATTTATCTTTAGAAAGGTTAAGATAGGGGAGCGAACGTTTCATACAGTACTCTTTAGACATCTCAATATTTCTGATTTTATTTTCTAAATTTCAAGTAAATTTTATTATTACACTGTAACACTTGATTCGACAATTTTTTCATTCAAATCTATGAAATGAAATGAATTTTTTAAATAAAATCTATCATAGTATAAAATTTATTTTCTACAGTACTGTTATTTGCTGTCCCTCGTCTAATCGCGTTTCACTGAGATCTTTATTCAATTCGTTCCGAAAAGTCAGTTAAATTTACCTAAAGAAATCCGCGGCTCTGAGATCTGGAAGAGGCGGGGTTCTGCCGCTGCCGCCGAAGGTAAATCTGGTTTCATGGTGCGTGGGAACTATCGACGTGAGTGATGGAAGAGTCGCCGTACCCTCGCTATTACTCGCGTTGTGACCCTGATTGATAGAGGTACCGGTGGTCGTCTTATTGTTACCATCCTGTTGACCTGAATCGAGTTTCATGCGCATGCAACGATTCGAGGGCCCGGCGATTTCGGTCCCATCGAAAGCGCAAAGCGGGGTCATGGGCGATGATGGAAGTGGTAATGGCGGTGTGGTTTGATTCGCCGTGATCGGCGCCGCGACAGAGATCGGTGACGTGGGCGACGTCGGCGACGAATTATTGTTGCCCCCGAGCGTATCATCGGAATGTCCCCGATGACCAATAGGAGGGATGGATGATTGCGACGGAGCAGTAGTGGGAGGCGACATTTCGGCCGGCACGTCGATCAGATCGAAGCTGTCGTCCGGCTGCTCCCCGTCTGTCGTCGTTACCTGAAAAATGGAAAGAAATCGTGCAACCAACGAATGCTGAATTATTTGTCTTGATATATTTTATAATCGATAAGAATTATTTCGCGTGTACCATTATTTTTTTTCAAATGGCACACAGTATCGCTCGCAGTCAATCGCGAGAATTTTATTCGTGTATTTATTATATGTCAGCATATACTTATATATAAGGTATCCCGCAATTTTTGACAAAGCGCTCTTGTGTAGATAAAGCGGATTAAACTGTGTCGAAAAGTCCTCTACCATTTTACAGTTTTCGTAACTTTTTTTTTAGTTATCCAATAAGCATAATGTTTAAAATCAATCAGATTTATAACTTCAGGATATTTAAGAGTTTTTTTAAGAAATATCTTTGAGATATATTTCATAAAGAACTTGGAAAGACATCTTAACGTTGTAATATACATTGATTTTACCCGCTTATTTGGCAATTTTTTGAAATTAATATTTCGTTAATTGTTGCGACCATTATAAAATGATAGAGGACTTTTCGATTCATTTTTTCATAAACAGTACGTACATATCGGCTCCTTCAGCTGGTCTGGATTACCATGCATACATATACATCGATTATTTTTTTAAGAAAATGTTAAAAATATCAATTATACCGCTTCGCGTGCAATATTTAAGATTTTTTTCGTGAAACTGAAGATTTTTTCCTTATTTATTAGGCATCTATCATTTCAGAAATTGATAGATGTGTCCGAGTTTGCATAAAGTAATGAATGAATCTTCAAAGTGATTGGTAATCTAAAAGGATGATATCTCAAATTTCCTCGAAGATATTTGCTCGTTACTTCCAAACGCATTAATCACTTCTTTCGATTGCGTTTTATTAGGAAAAACGTCTGATTTTCATAATAATGTTCATTTAATTTCGGGCGTGTTTATTAATTCATTTAAAATTAATTTTAAATACCATGCCTTCGAGCGGAAAAATATAACGGGACTCGCACGCTGGTTTTCATGCTTAACTATAATACGGTCTGAAATACTAAACACGCAAAGGTGTCTATTAAATCCCAACGCAATGCAAAAAAAACACATGTACACTTTTTTCAATATGGATTCCATTAAATATGGAAACATTTTCGTTGATCGGCGCATAATTTACTAATTTTCTTCGACTGATTGATGCAACATCACATAGGGCACTTTATCAATTAACATACCTAATTACCATTTAATATCGCATAATAATATTTAATGCTTACGAGACTCATAACTGAAGCTTGTGTTTGACTTTACATTGCTTTGTAAAAGTATAATATACATATAATGTAGTTTACTGTTAATATTAATATTAATATAATGATTAACATTGCTTTATACAGGTATATTCAAGCCTTATGAAGTTGCATAATAACAGTATAATATATAATAAATAGGCAGGCTTAATTCAAATCTCGATTTTGCGGCGATAGACACAAATTTAACTTTAATCTCGGACTTTAATTTTGATTCAAATTTCAATTTTAATTAAAATTTTTAATTATATAAATAATAACCTATATTGGCATAATATCAGCAACATGCTCTTGTATACAAATCATGAGCATTCTGCAGTACCTATTTATGTTGATGTTATATGTACCACCCACGTCCGGTCAAATTTGCATCGTGTCACGTGCCGCCAACGCTGTTTGATAAAAGGCGTACCTATATATAATATATTTACTATTATCCTACCTACCATGGTGAGCATAGTGTTGGCGCTATCTGTGCTCGTGTTGATCGTGGTCTCGGACGCCGTGCTGGAGCCCATGACCACGACTTTTGGCACTGTGCGACAGCTACGGCTACCGCCGGCCGATTTGAAATTGAACCGCCGAATCGCGGACGACAGAAGATCGCTGTCCCTCCCGCCGCCGCCGCCGCCGCCGCCGCCGCCGCCGTCGGCTCCATGCTGTCCCCGCGATGGCTGCGACTGCGATGTATCCCCTGTATCACACGCGCTACTTCCCAAACTGCCACATCTGATTGCCGACTCGCGATTCCTCGAACACCCCTGCAACAGATCGGATTACATATTCGCGCACAACCCTCATTCGTCACCCGTCATTCGTCACGTAATCAATTCATCGGGACGATTTCTATCGAAATTTGATAATTCGTCAATGTAACAATACAAGAAAGAAGAATTTTTTATTCTTTCTTTCCGTCGTCATGATTTTCCTTATCTGAATTCAAGAGCAAGAACGATTATGGTGATAAACAATATATTTTGATCAACATTTTGTCGATAGATAATAAACTGTTAAATTCATAATGTCAAATTATACCGAATTAGTATTATTTTTAATCGTTTCTATAGCTTATCACACTTGCTACTGCTTCTACTCACAATATGTCATTAATTACATAATAAAGTAAAACAATCTAATTCAAGAAAATGTTTTAACTTAAATTTAATTTATTATTTACCAAGTGCATACACGCGTATTAATATAAATGTTGTTTACTTTGAAACTAGTAGGTACAGAAATGGAACGAATTTTGAAGCACATGCAAATTAAAAATAATAAAATATTATTTAATTTTCAATTGATGACGTACATCAAATTGACTCCGTATCATTAGTGGTAACGTGATTAGTGGTTCCGTATCACTAATGAACTGCGTAGAGCGAGGAATACTGCGGATATAGTGCCAAAAAAATGTACAATCAACAGTACAATAGTGATATGCAGTTTATTAGTTCTCAACCGATTGCGAAAATTAACATGTATTTTTTACATATATTTTTTTCATTTCTATCGTTCAATTAAAAGTTGTTGTAACTGATACTTGTGCAAAATTTGTGTTTGCGATCAACGTTTCAATGGTAGAAAACTTATAATTCTTCTCTACTAATAATGATATCGTTATATTTCTGTATCCAATAGATATTCAATATGTGTCAGTGTTTAATTTTTCCATTACTATTTCTCATTCTTTTTTTTACTACAGAATATAATAACAGAATATAATAACAATATAAAAATGGTTCGTATTCTAAAAAAAAATATTTCATATTTACAAATAAAATGTACAATATTATTGTAATACATTAATACATACATTAATAAAAATTATATTTTGTTTGTAAAATATTATATAATAAAATCAGTAAATAACAAATAATCATAATAGTAGATATATTAATATTAGTGAAATGTATCTCTATTTAAGGATATGTCAAATTGACATCACCACTGGTGATATCAAAAAAGATGGTCGCCATTCGAAGGTTCATCAATCAAGAGATTAAGGTATTGTTGTTCTTCTTATGGATATACATATTTTTAGATTTGAATTTCTTATATATATATATAATGCAATATACGTGTACTATATGTAATATAAATACATATTAAGAAGAACGTTCTGTTGTACCAATAAGAAGTATAAACAAAACTGAATTCTGATCATATGAATTAAAATTCTGATTATCATAAATAAATTTCTAGTTATTTCTACTAGAACGTTTGATAGATTAATTATACAACTATAAAATACACTATAAAAAATGTTACTATAAAAAATGTTAACTATAAATGACTGCTTTGTACTTTCCTACCCTGAATTTATGAGAATTCTAATTAATGTAACGAAATTTTTTCAGTATATGTATAACTACAAGAAATTTGAATATTTTTTAAAATATATGTAAATAAATATGACGTTACAAGAACTCTTTTTATCGTTTATGTCCAATTTTGAATGATATATTGAAATAATAAAATTTATTGGCAATATTTAATGTTAAAAAATTATACCGATAAAGTTCCTGTTTCTTAACATCTAAATGGATTCTTATGTATTTCACTCCGTAAAGTGAAAGAAAATGTTATAAATTGATTAAATTTATAGAAATTTTTCAAAATAAAGTCTTTGATTTTTCAAAATCCATGGATGAGAGAACTTTTCTAATCTTATATTCTTTCACAACAGCTAAAAATACAGGCATTGAGAAACTTTGTAAAGAAGTTCTATTTTCGATCAATCATCTTGTGCAAAAATAGTTGCGCAATATAATATTGCGCAAGACAAGAAATAAAATTTCACACAAGTTAACATTTTGTTAACGCAAAATTTAATTGTGTTATAATAATAATAATAATAATAATAATAACAATAATAATATTCACGCAAATATATAATACGTACTTTGTCGGGTTGCAACTAACAAATTTATGCAACATCTCTACTCATGAAAAATAAATAAGCTGCACTAAAAATGAAACAAATTTTAATTTCACACACAAAATTTTGCACAAACTGTTAATCAATCCCATTCATGATCAATCATGTTGCACAATAAGCAACGATTGATCGTAAATGAACCTCTTTAATCTTCAATCATTGTTATTGTGTTATTGAACATTCAAAATGAATAACAGTTATAGAATAATAAAATGAAGGAATTATTGTATTATATTACGTATTTATTATTCGCGCTTACTTGGGACTTGTGTTCCGGGGTGGACGGTGGATTCGGTGTGTTCGGCAGCGAGCCCCCCGCAGGGGTACAATGCCGCAGTCGCGCCAGGGCCGTGCGAAGCCCCTCCGTCACGAGAATCTTTTATTGCTTCCGATTTTTCACCTCTGTTCCCCGCGCCGCCTTTTGGGTCCACCCTTTCGCGTGATGTCTTCTTTCCTTAGAAATCACGCTCTCCTTAAAATCCTTCAGCAGGATATTCAAAAGCCACCCTTCGCTCGCCACGGGAAACGTTTGCGGAGGAGTCGAGAGATTCACGAATCTGCTGCCTCGTGCCGCTGATTGTGTCCCGCGCAACTTATCAACCACCACATTCACCATTGCACATTTCCTCCGCCCTTAGACACACAAGCCTCCGATTCTTCTCTTTACTACACCCCGTTTACTTTCTTTATCTTATCTAGAGACACAAAGTTGGGCAAAGTGTAATAAACTCAATCACTATCACAAGTACAAATTTGCTAAGTCGTTCAATTAATGATTATCATCATTGAACAATCAATAGTATAATCGTAGTATGATCATTAAACAATGACAATTAGTGACAATGAAAATAATCAAAATTAAGGTAATCATATATCACGATTAAATCGTTCGTCATTAATCATTTGTCAGGATGAAAGGATGAGCTTTTTATCAATTTAAATTAATAGTACATTTTTTAAAGATTAATCATTTTCTAATAAAATTCACACTTTTTAGTTATAATAAAAAGTTTTACATTAGTCATATCGTACAATTTATTTTAGTTATGTAGAAGAGAGAGGGAGGGGGAAAGAGAGAGAGAGAGAGAGAGAGAGAGAGAGAGAGAGAGAGAGAAAGAACTAAAATTACTCAATATAACTGTCATTTTAAATTCATATTAATAATTCATATTAATAATTCATATTATTCTGATGAGTTTTTTTCACGATTGCGTATAAGAATAATTTTTCGATGAAAAAACTTAATACATACAAAAATATTTTGTATTAAAAAATATCAATGTGCAAATAAAATAAATCAATAATTTTTTATTAAATATGTAATTATCGATTAATTATTAATGATTTTACAATTAGATTTGATTAATAAGTGATTATTTTAATTTTTATATTACCGATGATTACTTTAGTCATAAATCATTCATTAACATCTTGTTTTTAGATGATTTTATATTAATGCTTTCTATTAAAATGTATATTAACTAGGTATTTCCTATCATTTATGTTTTATTTATTTTATCGATGACATATTATATAGTAATACGATGGAAAGCCGTTTATGTTTTATTCATCCTTGAGATGATAGATAGCTGTTAATCAACTACTAATCATCATGAAAATAATTACTTTCCGATTTATTGCTTGGAAGAATCGAAGCGATCTCTGCGATTTAATGGTAAGCCTCGGAGGCTTGCTTGGCCGATGAATTCAAGATGTGCGATAAACATACAAATACTGAAGCTTATGTACACTAAACGAAACACAAGAATTGCAATACCGTGTATCTCGAGTGCAGTAAAATGCAAATTCTCATATCAGTGCGAGACAACATCAAACTATCATAGTAATTTTAGATTTATTTTAGATTAAGATTAGTTACTATGCACGCGATTCGACGTGACGTTAGTATTTATCATATATCGGAAGTAGCAACGTGTGTAATGGCAAAAAGTTTCTATTAACGAACCTCTCGCAATGTCACGCCTTGAATAAAGTAAACACATTAAACGAGCGTGCACGGTGAATAGTAATCTAAATTTGATAGATTTCCTGAGATTCTTTTTCCGTGAAACTTCTTCGATTAGGTTAGAGAGATATATTTCTAATATTTCTAATTATTATATACTTTTGCTACGTAGCTTCCGACGATGTTTTCGATGATTTTCATTAGGATTTTTCCATCATAATGTATATTATTATCCAAACCAAAACCATCATAATATATGTATATTATTATATACAATATTACCATACATGATCAATATTATTGTCAATATTTGTTAATACTGACAGTATTATTGACCATGTAGAATCATCTATAGAATGCGATGAAGTCTATTCTTATAAAAATATGTATTTTATGATACTTTAACAAGTGAAGAAGTTGTAAAATTAGTTTGCACCTAACTTGGGACATAGTCATTTGTCGTGCAGTAAGTTATCCATGTGAACTTCTATTACCTTATACATGTATCACACATCAATCTCTTGGCTGTATACGAAGCCTCGTTTTCTTTGTTGCAAAAGGTTCTTGCGCTTTCGAAGCATCGTCAGCTCTCTCTCTCTCTCTCTCTCTCTCTCTCTCTCTCTCCTTCCCCCTCCCTCTCTCCCTCTCTTCTTTTTCGTAAAATTCCGAACGTCTGTAAAAGGAGCACAAAGGGACCGAGTGAGGCGTGGCGAGAGACGAAGGGATACAAAGGGGAACACGTTTGTACTTCATGAACGCGTTTGTACTTTACATTTTACGTAAGTTTCGGTTGAATGAGTTCGAATTTTTAGTTTAATTTCGGTCCTATTCGATCCTATTCACATGTTGAAAGTATTGAGAGGACGGAATCGTCTCTGCGCGCGATGACACGTGCCTAAGGGAAAAAATTGCGCTCGTAAATCAAGTGTGGTGGAATGTATTACGTTCATAAATTGAAGGAAAAAGGCATATCTAGAAAATGAAGAACTAAGATGTTCGCAAATTTGTACTCGAAGTAAAAGAGAATCGTGCACCCAATTTTCGAAATCATGAATTGAATTTATTATTATTTCTTCTCTAATCACTAGTATCTCTTAACGAGTAAGCGACACGTGCAGATGCAAATACATGTAAGCTTAATTCTCTCCCTCTCCCCATAAAAATCCTAGATAGCTCTGATAAGATGATTTGCATGAACAATTACATACATGCATATTTTTGCGGAACGAAGAATATGAATTTTGCATTAATAAATAACATATTTTACGAGAGCTTTGTACAAGATTGCATGCAATGCAGATTAGTTATTACGTCGGACAAAAGATTGACAGCATCGAAGAAAAAATAAAACGCTCACTATTTCGTAACAATATAGAAACTTAATCCCTTTAACACGAACTTTCAAAAATGTATAGCCGGGATAATTACGGCTATACATTTATGGCTATTGTTTTATAAAAGCTTTTTTAACTGTCGATAGGATCATTTATTGTACAAAATTCGACGAAAAAAAAAAGAATGACGCGTTTCCTGTTCACACCCTGTGCGAACACGCGTTTCAATCCGTCAGGCAATTATATTTTCGGTCGAAATTATTTCACGCCACAAAGAATTAACCCTCGTGTTTATATTATTTTTACAGAATTAACAGACAGCGCTATATTTTCTCGTTGACGGTCGACATCCAACTTTGTGTCCTATATTGGATACACGTTAAATATACCTCTAGTGAAAAGCGTGGAAATATTTTCAGCATTATTTGTCATATAAACGGTGAATTAGCTTTTCCGGATATTATGATCGCATGGAGTATAATGCTATATAAACACGAGCACACAGTCGAACTTCCTCTCACTTCGACGGTGGAGTCCGAGTAAACGCATCGATTAATTACGATACGACCACATTTCTCTGATAACGCTTCACGAGAATGACGGATTTCTCATCGCTAAGCCCGCTTTACGTCGCATTATACGATAAATGCGTGGACTGAAGGGACTGAAGTAAAGTCGACGAAAGAGAGGAAATTCAATACATAAGTATGTTGTATAATATAATACAAATAATATAAATATGTCCCGAAATAAAATAATATATCCCGAATAATTATACAGAAATCGTTGATAATACAGAATACTAAATAAATTAATTATTCAGAATTGGTATTGCAAAATTTTGGTTAAGAAACTCATAAATGAAAAGTTACACTGAAACGCCAAGCTATAAATCCCCATATTGTAATTTCACAAATATTGAAATAATATACGTGAGCTTATATGCATTCATTAAAATTTCTACTCTGTGAAAAAAATAAAAAGCGACTATATAATGCTGTCCTCAAATGAATAATTTTAAATTATTGCAAAATAGATTTCATATAATGATAAGAATAGAACAAAATTTTTAACTTAATTCTTTTTATAATATACGAATTCATTTCTCTTTCATAAGATTTTTTTACGCCATATCAAGAGTTCATGTATCACAATATGACATATAAATTTAATATGCAATATTTTCTTATGATGAAATTTATTACCGTTTCTTCATGATTTTAAAAATATAATTATATTTTTGTTATAATTAAAAAATATTTATTAATATTTTGGCAAGATAATTCTACATTGTTATTAATTATTGTATTAAAAAAAAATATTACAAAATTATATTTTATTCCAATTCCAACTTGTAAATCGTTTTCGAAAGCAGAACTTTATGGAGAAGAGATGATATAATATTACAGGTTGGTGGATTCAGTATTCGTAGATATCTGATTGTACATATTTTCGAGCTTTTGTTGAACGGTTTCGATGAGGATGCCAGCATGCTCACTGGAAGCGACTTGGTTCATTTTTCAAATGTGAACTTTCCTCGTTCGAGGAACTTTCATGACGATTCGATTTCGCCGGATAGCGATCTACACGAGAGCACGTCGAACGTGACAAATCTGGCAATTAACTTCCATAGGTGGCGACGATTAATCGACGATTAATATTGAGATCGATCGTTAGAGCAACGAAAATGACATCGCGACAGAATATCTCTCGGAATTGCGAATGGTGGAAGTCGAGCGATTAGGTCGTTGAGTGCATGCAGGAACGCGTTTGAGGGAGCTTAGGAATTCCAAGAGAACTCGTCCAACATATTCGGATTCATGTGAAAATTTCGATTAACTTTGCGAAAATCTAATTAAATATCATATGTGCACTATTATGATGTACATAGAAACTAAAAAAGCCTATCAGGCCGTTTAATTAACTAATGATAATATTCAATCTAATATTCCCTCTAATAGCGTTTGATTGATATTTTATAATACCTATTATAAATTTTATAATACCCATTAATAAATCAATTAATAAAACATTGATAAATTGTCACAATGATTTGAGCACAATTGGAACCTAAACTTTATGTTATATATCGATAAATCCAATATTAATTAGGGAGCAACAACGGGGATGAGGGTGCAAAAGAAATTATAATGATGAATAAAGGGGAGTTGAGGTGATGCAGGATATGGTACGAGGGAACGTAGGCCGATCGACCTGGTTAACCTAACCCACATAAAGAGAGGGGAGGGAGAGAGAGAGAAAGAGGGGAAGGAGGAAGGGAGGATGGAAGGGATGCCTCTTTCCCTTCATGTCCCTTCATTCCCGACTGTTCTCACGTCACAAAGAAGAAACTTTATCCGATTTTCTCTCTCTCTCTCTCCCCCCCCCCACTGCCCCCCCCTCTCTCTCTCTCTTTCTCTTCTCTGTGTAATTTTTCTCTCTCTATCGGCCAAAGAACACGGCCAGGTGGAAAACTCGGTGCACGTTGGCGACGACTTGGACGGTTGACTATTTTCGCTACGTTGAACTGAGGTAACGCGAAGCGACCCTTCTCACGAGAAGAAGCGTGGTGCTCAAGTGCGATAATTGGCACCGAAGAAAAATGAAGATTATTTCTTGTAATATGGTGTATTGGATTGGGAATTGAAATTGATACGATTGTATGTACTTTGAATTATACTAGAGCTCAATAACAGGATACGATCGTTTGAATCGATTTTTTTTTGCTGTGCTCTGCAATGACAATACATTTATGTTATGTGCGTATTACACATGATGACATGTGTTATTGACTGTATGTGGGAAAATTATCAAATTGGTCGAAAATGACATTTGATTTTGTCACTGCAAACCGTGATTCGGGAAACAACCGAGTTGGTCGTCAGTTGCGTATATTGTAATAGTTCAAATGATATGGTTTCTCTACTGATTCAGCTTTACTATCATAGAGCGTAGTATCTCGCAATTTGACCAAACGTCTCAGTTACTCTGCGATGTACAATTTTGTGCTTGTACGTATTGTTATTACGCAATGGAAGAGATAAGTGCAAAACTTCAGTTCAATTTAACTTGAGTTTAATATGAGTGTTTAATATAAAAGGAAGACCTGCGATATAGGATAAAATGTTGAATGTTTATAAAAATATAAAGAATATAAGAATATAAGGGAATCACAGCATAAAAGGAGACATAAATATTGACATTCGGAAAAATTGACACATAAGTGTCCGATACAATCCCAAACGAGATCTCTGACTTATTAAATTGTATGTATCTAATATTTTCTATTAATTATTTTACGACGGTGGCAAGAGTATCAATAAATAATGAGAATTCACATCCGTTTAGCAAGAAAGTTGATAGAATAATGTATGGAAGAAAAATTAATTAAGTATACAGGAGAATGGATGTATAATGGCACCGATTTGGTGAAACTATCGATACAGTCAAAAAACCGTATCGCATAACTTACTCGAAGACAAAACAGACAAAACTAATTTCTCTTTATTTATTCTATATAATATAGTAACAATATAATATATAGACAAAATATTATATAATATATAACAAGATTATGACGATGCGAACGTGACATTCATATTTTCTTCGTCTCTAATAATACGAGAAGTTAAATTTATTGAAATTAATCTTTAGTTAATTGCGCAAAAATAATCACGTTAAATAAAATTACTTGCTGCGATAATCCCGCGTGGTAATTAAAGGTTAAATTTGTTTTAATTCATTTCTCACATGTTAGCAATGTCATATAACCGAATCGTGCATATAATAAATGGCAATGTCTCTAATTGTAAGTCTAAAGTTATAATAACGTGAATTAAGCTTGGTGCAGTAAATTGCTACATCCTTTTAAATTATAGCGTAGTTATTATCAGGGAAATGAAAAGTTACTTTTTAAAAATAACAAATTACAATTACTCGTTATCGAGTAGAATAAGTAACAAGTTACCTTAACTAGGTACCGATTTTTAAAAGTAATTCTGTACAGTTACTGTTACTTGAAAAAATAACTTTCCGCTATTTTTTTAAACTTGACAAAGTCTAGGGGCTTTCAAGCGCTATAAATGGCTTATGTCCAATCGAATCGTGTCCAATTATGAGCAAAGTAACGATAAAAATAACTGTAAAATGTATTACTAAAAAAAAAGGAACGCAGTTGCTAGTAAAGTTATCAAAAAGTAACTTGTAACTGTAACTTCGTTGTTACAAGTGACAAGTTACTTCCATTCCCTGGTTATTATTTACAATGTAAATAAGAGAGAAGGAAGTTACTTAGCCGAGTTTAATTCTACAAGATATCAATGTAACCAAATTATATTAGACGCCGCATTTCCATACATGTTAATTAAAATGTAACTGAAGAATTCGCGTGGAATAAGTATATTCAAAATATAAAGTCGGCGACACACGATGCTTGACTTTTTGCTGGATTGCTAACTGGATTAAATTCTGCACTGTCAGCACCGCAGCCAATACAATGGCAAAATTCTAATTCAGCTATCAATTTAATAGGAAAATTCAAACATCGTGTGTTGTTAACTTAATGTTACAATGATATAGATTTAATTCATTTTTCTTTATCAAACCCTTCAAACTTTTTAATTTATCTTTTCTTCCTTCCTCTTCCTGTCCCTTCTTTAAAACTTCAACTCCCAGTTAATTTTAACGAACTTTAATTTATCGGAACGGTAATTAAAATGTTAAAGGATGAAAATTGTCACAAAGGATAACTCACAGTTACTTCACGTTCGGACATCAGCGTTGACGGAATACGTGCGGAATACAGCATGTATGAAATACCGCAGCGCAAAAGAACTAACCCGTTAATTGGCTGCCTAACGAAACGCAGTAGCATGCATGCCTCCGTGAATCGGTGATTCGTTATCATCGAAACGGGTCATGGCTCTGATACTCTTTTACATTTATTCTGATTTTTCATCGCGCACTTGGCAGATGGATCGTTGCAACGATCTACTTCGTTTGCCTATCATCGAAACGTAAATACAGCACAACTCTCAATAATCCAAACTGATCGGAATTCTTTCTCGAATGTAGGACTTGTTTCATGCCTATGTGATCTAGGTACGTGCCTAGATTCCATAATTTCGAAGGAGTTCGTAAGAACATATTTGACAAATTTGACAAAATTATCTTGTTTTCAATGCTAAATATAACATATCATTTCTTTATCATGATTTTAAGTTTGCTGTATAGAGCAGATCTCAGATGACGTTTGAGTTGTTCGAGTATTCCCAAAGAGAGGTTCGGCATAAAGATTTAGAAATTTTAATAATTGAAGTAATTGCCATTATTTTACATACATTTCCATTAGAACAAATAGAAATATTCTACTTCTTATTGAAATAATGTTTTTATCCAAGTTTTAAATCTCTACTACACTTTTGTAATACTTTTAAATTATTTTTATTTGCAATTTAAAATAACCTTTTTATCATAACGTTTTCATCATTTTGAAAATCTGTGTAATACATCCTTAAAGACAAAGTTTTTTGAAGAATTTCGTAATTTGCAGCACGTAATTATTTTCTGAGAATTTTGTTTACGGCGAGTGTGAAATGTTTTCCTGTCCTTCGAATAATTGTAGATATCTCTAAATTAAAAATTTTGATTCACAGTGCTGTGTGAATGATGAAAGGTGAAATTACGAAGCACACCAATTGTAAATATTTCATTTGTGACAATTTTTGTATATCTAACTAACAGAGAGTTGACAGTGAGATTAAGATGAAAACATTTAGACGGATTAACATTCTGATATTCTACGTACAAGTGCAAGTCATTCTTGGTATTTGACTCACGAGATACTTGCAAGCAAACATGTAACTTTAAACATAACAGAGAAGTTACGTAAGTTAGCAGTTTTCACAATGAAAAGTGCACGTCATAACTCACAGATGCTACACGGAAGTCTCTCTCTGTCTCTCTCTTTCTCTATGTTCTTTGGGAACATACCGCTCCCTTACTTTAAAAGTAACACAACTCAAAAATGTGATTTTCAAGTTATTATCATAAATGAGTTAAAAGTAAACATTATTATATTGATGTATTCTCTTATTAAAAGCGAATTTCGAAAAAATTGTCAAAATCGTGACTCAGAAAGAATGGTTTCTTAAAGAATTATGAAACGAAAATGACAAAAATGACACTCGATCATGTTAAGAACATATTTTTTTTGCGGATATTGTTTGCTTAATCGATAATTTTTTACCAAAATAATAAATAATAATAAATAGTTTTGCCCTTTTCTGGAAAAATTAATCTTTTTAATTGCGTCACTTTTGAAGTAAGGCAACGATATTATATCGGATGTCTTTTTACAACCTTTTGAACTTTGACAACTTTTCCGCTCATTATAAGCATTACTTCGCTTATTAATACCGTTCGTGCATATATTCAATCATCAGAATTCAGTAATTCAAACACCTTGAATATTATGAATATACGCTCGTTGTTAATTAATTCAAGTTACAGAGATTGCAAGTTGCACTACGTCGGACATTGTGCTATGGTTTAAAGTTCAAATGCATTTAATCGCAGTGCGACGAGAGAGAATGAGAGAGTAAGTGACAAACTTAGAGAAAAATATCTATTAGAGCGAAGAGAGCAAGGAAGGGAAATGTATATTAAAGAATGAGTGAGAATTGAGGAAGATATTTATCGGGCAGGAAACAGAAGCACGGATGAAAATATTATTATGCTTTGCGAAGTGAGTCCTTTTCAAGCATCAAACAGAAATACATTGCATATAAATTGAACGTCAAATGCGTTTGCACTAAAGCAAATATAATTGGGAATGCAAATAGGAGAGAGGGGGAGAGAGAGAGAGAGAGAGAGAGAGAGAGAGAGAGAGAGAAAGAGAGGAAGTGAGAGGCAGGGGAAAAGGGAAGAAGAGAGAAGAAGAGAAGAGAGAAAAGATATGCATCAGATTTGATTAATCGAATTAATCAAACGGATCATTTTAAATCGAAAAATTCATATTTTTATTTTATACATATTTCATCTTTTTTGTTATTTTTTAATCAATCTAATGACGTTGTAACGATAAGTAATAGATAATGACAGTGAGGATCGATTAAAATTGACTTTCCTTTGTGCTTAAATTTTTATTCAAATAGTGTAAAGCGGTCATTCAAACGATATGCACTTACGAATGAATATTGTAACTATATATTGAATCCATAATAAAACCATTAAAAAAGTATATATCTTTTTTTCTTTCTATATCTTTTTCACAACATAGATATTTTTGATACATATTTTAAAAATTATTCGTGAAAAATAAAATGAGTTTTTCAGTCAATTAGATATTTACATGCATTTATTTGGAATGTAAAAAGATAAAAATTGTTTAATAATGCTTTTAAAATCAATAAAAAAATAATTAATAAAATTTCTCGTGTTGCTAACTAGATATAGAATGAGAAGAAAGAAAGATTGCAGATAATGAGCTTAAAATTAGTTGGAATTAAATTATTAATTTATTCAAAATATGACACTCGTGGCGGAACGTTTCGACTTACTCTTCATTAGCCGCACAATTAGCTAAACTGATGTAATAAAATGAAACATACATGTGAAACGTATGATGAATAAACACATCAAAAATAAAAATGAGAATAAAAAATTGTGTATTATACAGTGGTTTATACAATCTTTCTTCTTATTCGATGAAAAAAGGTTAATATGAGAATAATTGCAACACGAAATAAAACACTGCAACGCGTTTTCCAACGATTTTTTCTCATAATTACTTAACAATTGATAGCTTTCAAATTCACTGAATTCTCAATATTGAAAAATATTCTCGTGTTGCATTTGTAGTATCAAAAATATATGACTCTGAGCGCGCGTCTTTGCGAAACAAGCAATTCCGGTTCCACGTATCACAGAGTTTTCATTCGACTTTCCCGAATTGCCCAATGCAATCAGAAGAGGCTCCGGTTACCCAAACAGAACATAACATCAAAATGACATTAAAATATATTATGACTGGTCAAAAAATGACTTTTAAACCTGGGAATAGTCACATGAGGTATTTTTATATCCTAGCGGTGAAAAAATATAAATTGTTGTATAATATTGCTTTGTATGGCTATTGTTTTCTTTTTCAATAACTTTTTACGAACTTTTAAATATACAATTCTATTAAAAAGTTGTAATAAAAAAACATTATATTAATTAAAATCTTAATTTTTTTAGAAACACAACTATAATAGGGAGATTAACGTACTTATTCCAGTGTGTAGTTTTACCTATTTTTTTCTAAAAATTGAAATTAAATCCACATGTACATATATACATTCTCAGATATTAGAGGAGAAGGTGGTGTTATAGGTGACAAATTCTGTAAGTGATTACTTATATGAAATTATTTGTTTAGTAGCTCGCTGTTACATTATGACGCTACAATATTGTATATACAATACACAATAGTATTTATTATAACGCTTTTTTATTTTCAAGCATTTTGATGTTTTTAAGATACATTTTAATATTTAATTACACATACTTCCTCATTCTTTTTAAATTTGAACGTATTAACACACGAATATATGTATATATATATATATATATATATATATATATATATATATATATATATATTTGTGTGTGTTTGTATGTGTATCGGAAAGAAATATTTTTGGCAGATTACTTCTCTGATAATTAATCATTAAAATCTGTTGTCCTAAAAGAATTTTATCTAATTTTTTTTCTAAGACAAGCAGATATTATTTTTTTAAGAAAATGTTTTCACGCCTCCCATATTTAATTCAATTCTTATATCATTATTTTCCAAACAAATGCTTCTCTCTCTCCCCCAATGCCTCCCTCCCTCTCCCTCAAATATCTTCTAGGGCAATCTTAAGTTGAAAGATAAGGTCTCTCATGGCACGATGAACTCGA
>Ga0157364_1001537_pt1 | contig 19829 bp, 11 predicted proteins | sample AttsexASBM2_FD_111476 | JGI IMG/M metagenome (GOLD analysis project Ga0157364, IMG submission 111476) | Fungus gardens microbial communities from leaf cutter ant in Ribeirão Preto, State of São Paulo, Brazil - Atta sexdens ASBM2 | ecosystem: Host-associated > Fungi > Mycelium > Unclassified ...
CTACAGACATAGTCTTCTTACTATATTGTTAGTACCATCTAGTTAAATGATGAGTATATCTAAACAGTAGCCTAGATTAGGTCACTGTTATCTACAACAAGCCTTCTAATGGCTGTTACTTTCTTCTTAAGTCTAGAGTCTGGTCTTTTCTTTTTGACTAAAGAATAGTGTTGTTCTTTTGTTTTAAAATTAAGTGTTAAGTCAAAAGAAGGAACTTATATTGTTATATACAAAAGAACTCAATAAGGTTCTTAGTACAGATATGTCTACTTTATATACCTCTAGTGTATAGTCTGCACACATCTATATCTAGTCTATCCTAAATATTATAAGGCTATTGTCACAAACTTAAAATCTTAGAGCAAGTTAAAAAAAAGAACCTTGTATCAATATTAATGTCAAGATCACAGAAAGTGAACTTAGCTTTTTCTTATTTTCTTATTCTTATTTTTATTTCCTTTTTTCTTTTTGATTTATTTTATTTTTCTATTTTTAGAACATAGGGTTAGGGTTAGTGATGACATCACTCAGTCACATCAGATGATATGGTGACAATAATAGTCACAAGTCACATGGTGCATGGAAGAATGTAGAAGATTCTAGAAGAAGTGATATTATATAATATGTACACTATATGTTGACCTCATATCTTATACATGGTACTTTGGAATAGGATGTACAGTAGCTAGCATGGACCATATGGATAGGTATATAAGGTAGACTACTTTGTAAAGAGCTCTCTATCAAGTTCTTTTATTTAACTCTAAAGACTTAAGTTCATAACAATTAATATAAGAGAACTTAATAGAGTTCTTAGTACAAAACTATCTATCTTATATATACTAGACTAGTAGTCTATGCTATACTACCATTAGCCTACCCTAAAGGGCCATGCATTATTCTTAAGGTTAACATATATAAAATATACTATATAATGTTATTTTTTTCTAGAATCTTTTACAATTTATTATATATTATATAAGCATATGAATTGTAATTGTAACAGTTATATGTAATATCATGCCAAACCCTAATCCTAAGTCTAAAATATAAAATAGAAATGAAAATGAAAATAAAATAAAATTCATCATCTTTGATTCTGATATTTATATAAATAAAGTCATCATATCTTTTATAATATATAACATTATCTTTCTATTGCATCACATGATGTTGTGACTGTGAAAGTGACTCTCATGATCTGTGTGACAGTTGTCACACCTAGTCACATCACCTTGTTTCTTCTATATTTAAACAAGAGATAAAAAGAAAGAGAAAAGAAATAGGAAAATCTAAGTAAAAAATAAAAAGAATCTTTTAAGTTAGAAACTGTAACTAGAAAAAAAGAAGTCTACTGTCTTTGATTCTGATGATATAGATCACTAAGCTTCTTCTACCCAGCTAGTATACTTCTTAAGTCTAGAGTCTAACTATTCTTCTTAACCAACAACAGTACTGCTTTCAGTTAAGAATAATAAGAAAGTAAGAAAATATAAATAGAGAAAGTCTTAGGCTGAACAATCTTAAGAAGAGTAACCAAGTTCTAATATTATGACTTAAAACTTATAAAGTAAAATTAGAAAAAGAATCTTATATTAGAGAGAACTTAATAGAGTTCTAAGTACAAAGTGTCTATTTTATATATACTAGGCTAATAGTCTATACTACATTAAGTCTAGCCTATCCTAAAAGATATATATACTATACATTATTGATATGTGGTATGATATTATTGTTTTGAAACCTTCTACATTCTTCTGTGATATCATGCTAACTTTTAACTATAAGTCTGAAAATAAAGAATAAATAAAAAAGAAATAACAAAGAAATAAAAATAAATTTTATCATCTTTAACTCTAACAGTTAATTTCTTATATTATAAGATGAAAAATAGTGTTAAATGTGAGATATTACACCAGAGACATTAAATAGAAGCTATTTATAAAGTAATAACAACTCTCTTGTCAAGTTCTCAAACATACTTATTGTTTTAACAATAGATAGTACTTTAGTAGAGTAGTAATGAATATGTTTCTTAAAGGACAGGTGTCAATCAAAATAGAAGCCCAATTATCTCTAGTATGTCTTGGATTTAAGAATAAGAGCACTAATTGCTAAGAATTCTAGTATTACAACTCAAAACTTAGTGATAAGTCAAAAAAAGAATCTTATATAGAGATTACACAAGAGAACTTGATAGATTTTATAGTACAATGTATTTACCTTATGTATATTAGACTAATAGTCTATGCTATAGGTTTAGCCTATTCTAAAGATTATATATATTATATACTATCAATATATAATTCTTCTAAAATCTTTTATATTATTTTTTGTAATTGTGTGATTATGACCCATGTGACTTGATGTGTGACTGCTGTGACTACCACATGTGATATCATACTAATATCTAATTCTAAGTTTAAAAATATAATTTATTCTAGAAAAATGAAAGATTTCTGACTTGTTATACTCCATAACCAAGCCAAGTGACATTATCAAGTCAGTAACTACTCTTTTTTTTCTTTTTGTTTTTTAAATCAACAATTTATTACATGGAGCATGTAGGCAGACTGTGGTAGCTACTTCATAACCATATATAGAAAGAATATGACAACATGAAGACTAGAAAAAAAGAGAGAAAAAAGAGAAAAAGAAAAAATAAATATAAACAAAAGAGATAAAGATGTTACTATGAGTTACAACCATAGCAAATTAAGGAGTGGTATTTGAGAAAGCAAAAGCACTTTGATTACATTCAAGAAACATAACAAAATAAGTAATGGAGTCCCTATAGGGATTTCAATATTTGTTAAACCTTTTGTATTCATATAAAATGTGTCATATTGATTCAATGGGATATTGACCACATGGATAACTAAATTCTTTGCTGGGGAAGAATCTGAGTCTATATTCACCTATTAGTGCATGATTGGTGATAACTCTAGTAGCTCTAGTGCAAAGCAAATTTGAATGGCCAAAGTTTTGGAGCCATGGGCTACCCTTGATATATGACAGTTTAAGCAGCTTGTTGTCACTATCCACAAGATTGAGGAAGTGATTACCCTTTATGTCCGATGCCTAGAAAATTATTTTCCATCTGTTAGCAAGATCATCACATTCTAGTTTTCTGCTAAAGTCCCAAGAAAGTTTACTAGGATATAAAGGAGTCAGTCTAAAAGATTTGGTTTCAGAATCGACAACTTTGTGAAGGTGCTACTTAGAGTGACTTAGAAATTCCTGAAACTCTATGCGATTATCTGGATAACATAGGAAGAAAGAGCAAAGTTCCTTTAGAATGGAAACCACGTGTTTTTGGTAGGAATAGGAGGACAGGTCAAATATTTTCCTTGCCATATGTATTGAGTCTGTGATGATGATGACAGTAGAGATAAAGTTGTGATTGGTAGCTTGGTTGATGCCACATTTAATAGCAACAAGTTCAACTTCAGTATTCATGACATTTAGAGTGTGGTGGAGAGTCTTTGTGACAGGTCTGTCCCTTATGTGAATGTGGGCAATGGATGTAGCGACATTGTTTTTAATGCTAGCATTCAAGATGACAAGTGTAGTTGAAGAGGAGTTCAAAGATTTGAATGCAATTCTATCAAGTTCTTGAACTTGTGAAGTGATGTTGTGATTTGCTACTTTGCTAAGGGGCTAAAAAGAGAAATGATTAGAGAACATATCTATAATTCTATAACCAGGGAATAATTCTGGGTTAATAGGATCAAATGATGGAACAATCTCATTGAAGCAATTGTCCATGTCAACTAAGTGACCTTTGATAAGGCTGCATTGTCATCTTGTTAAGGAATTGAGTGAAAGTGTGTGTTGGGGGAGAGGAGATTCGTAACACGAGCTCATGAGTGAACATAGGATGTAATTAGAAGGGAGTGAATGTATTCTGAGTTGTGATCTACCTTCCATTTTTTGTAGGTAGAGGTTTATGGGAATAAATCTAGCAATAGCTTTAATACTCATTGATAGAGCTGTTTTGAAACCACCCATAATCCATAAGGCTGATCTTCTTTGTATCTTGTTCATAACTCTTAATATATATGAAAGGGAGACTTTGTTATAATGCTATAGTTGGAAGCTGTAGAGGGTGATTGGCATAGTGCAACAGTCAGTAACTACTCTATAGCTATTACAAATCTCTGAAAAGGTTATATTATACATTTCTTCATAAAATATTAGAAAATTATTGTCAAAAAATAAGTAAATAGAAGTATAAGAGCTTAAGCTCTAAGTTCAAAAATATGAATATGAGGTGCAATATAGAGTACTGAAAGGGTAAGAGAGTGTGTAAAACCTTGTCCTATACCTACATCTGTATCACAAGTACCAAAAATAAACAAGTTCCAGAAATACTGAGTTGATTTATCTACAAGATAGTCTACAATACAGTCTGGAAATTCAAAATGTCTCAGAGTCAAAGTAAGCATAATATTCAAAAAGAGAAAGAATCACATAATATCAAATGCTACTATACTAGTTTTAAGTTTTTTGGCTCAGCTAGCTTAATAAAAATATATTAGAAATATACCAGCATCTTCAGTGAACTATTGGGTCACATTACTAAGCTGGTTAGAATGAAGAACACTATGTTTGATAGCTATCACATACCATCTGACATTTGCACTCTCTTCACTCTCTTCTAGTACAGATTACACTCTATTCCAATCAATCTGAGGATCAATCTCTGTATTTCTCATCAATTTCATGAAGTTCTATATAACAACCCTTACAGTGTCTAACAATCCAGAGTATGTGCAGTAAGAGAGTATTATTAGATTTACACTTTTATATTTAAGAATGTTAACTACTATATACTATTTCTTAGTCTGATAATTAACTTGGACTTATACCATACTTGTCTCAGCTCTCTTCCAAAGCTTCTGTTCTTCAAAACTATAGTCATATAATACAGATATAGCATTATTTGTTGAAGCTAAGATTATTATTCATATAACATTACTTTCAGTCTCTATCTAATCTACAGTTGTTAAGTCTAGCTTCCATTTCTATCTTTTATACTATATTTGCAGATACTCTCAGTCTCAGTAAGTATGAATTTCTCCTAATAACAGCATAAAACTGGAGTTGCTTAGCAATTATATTCTCAATGAGCTTGGTAAGCATGTTAAGCAGAACAATAGACCTATATCATATGCTAAGTCTATCTGTTTGAAAAACTGTTCACTACAGTAGTGATATCACATTCAATCTCTAACAAAAGCCTATTCTCTCTGATAGCCATATTTCTACAGCATATCTCCTACAGTAATGTTGTAATCAATCTTATACTCTTTGAGTACTTAGTTTTCTATAACAGAGATACTTCTATTGAACTCAACCTTTTATAGTAGATTTTCCTATTAACTCTTTTAGTATTTCATTACTGAAATCTTCACTTAGAGATATCTGTGTGAAATGTAAAAGAAGTAAGATTTCTAGGAGTATTGTTAGGACTAGATAGGATAAAAATGAAAAATGAAAATATAAAGAGAGTTTTGAACTAGTCTATTTCTAAGAGAGTAAAGGATATGTAAAAGTTCTTGGAATTAGCCAATTACTATAGGATATTTGTGAAAGACTTTTTAAGAATATTAAAACTGTTGAATGTAATAATCAAGAAAAAATGAAAATAGAACTAGGGAAAAAGCATAAGAATATTGTTAAAGAGTTAAGAAAAAGATTTATAGAAGAATAGTTTTGGTAATCCCAGACTTATATAAGAAATTTATATTAGAGATAGACATATCATAGTTTGCCTTAGAAAGAGTGTTGGCAATGAGATATATAGATAACAAGTAGGAGCCAGTTACTTTTACATCTAAATTATTAAATAAAACAGAAAGAAACTACAAGAGTCATAATTACTTAAAGCCTGCTCTAATATTTCTACTCTAGGTTCTGACCATATTCCTTGGCAGTATTTCAGGCTCATTCTTGCTAATAAAATTTGTGCTATAGACATCCTCTTTTTGGCCAATATATATTTATTGTTATAACATTGGCTCAGACACTTCAAGGAGTCAGTTTCTATCATTATACCCAAGCCAGATAAACTTGCTTATAATATCTCCAAGGTTTTCAGGCTATCAAGCATAGTTTATACTAGGAGGCAAAAGCCTACAGGGTTAGCTCAGAGATGTACAAGATATAGAAACCACTTATGAAATACATAGTAATGTAAGCTTTCCAAAACAATCTTGGCTTTAGCTTATATACTATACTGTTTGTCTGCCATATGGTTGTAACTTTAAAAGATGAAACAAAGTCTAAAGAGAGCAAGTACTAATGTTGGTTTATTGGTGTAAAATACTAGAGATTGAGTTTAACTTAAATATTCAATTATTAGACTAGCAAATTATAGTATAACTACTAGTTTTATATACAAGTGTGAATTATAAGAGATATTCAGGGGTTTTAGAGTATAGCCCTGGTTTTACATATACATATGTAATTTTCCCCCATTCTTCTTAGTATTTATTCTAAAATTTCATAATATCCTTTCTCTATATCCATAACTACTAATTGTTACAACTTAAGACCAAGAGTAAGATCAAAAAAGAAATATTATGTTAGGGTTAACACAAGAGAACTTGATGGAGTTCCAAGTATAAAGTGTCTACCTTATATATACTAGGCTAATAGTCTATATTCACTAAACCTAGCCTACTCTAAGGAGCATGTGTTATCCATAAGATCAATATGGTAAACATGTTGTAGAATATCATCATTTTAGAACCTTTTATATAACATGTGATCATAAAATAAGAAAAGAAGTAAAAATAAATAGAGTTCACTGTCTTTTATTCTGACACTAATATATCATTGATGAAGAAAGCTATATTACTGCCATTTATCAAGTCTCTAAGTCAACTATTTATTGTAGCATAAAAGGTTACAGATATATTATATTTAATTGAATAATCTGTAGAGAAACACTGAATACAAAGTTTGAATAGAGGTAAACTCTACCATAGAAGACTGAGTGATGGTAATATAGTTAACCTAGAGCATAAAATCTCTTAGAAACCATTTACAACTTTTTTTTTCCATTTTCTTGACTTATTATTTGGTTTTTCTACATATTTTTCCTTATTCTCTTTATACCATTCACAAAGTGGTAGGTACTTTATAATTTTGATATCCTCTGTCTTTTTATTAATTTCTGGATTATAGGTGACCAACCATAACATTCTAAATATTGTATCTACTTTCTATAAGCTATATGCATTTATATTTCCTCTTTTTAAATGTCATTTAAAGTATATATTTACTTCTGGGGTGAGAGATAGCATAGTGGAAGAGCCCCCCATCCATGTGTATTATGCCTACCTCAAATTTACTTGAGGTTATGGGTTTAATTCCTTAGTAGTTCTTTGTGTTGGGTAACTATATAAAAAGGTTAGGGTATTGATACTTTATACATAATTTCTCCTATAGGCATGGACTGCTATTGTGCACCATATAATAAATTGTTGACTTAAATATATATATTTATTTATTTACTTCTACTTTATAAGTAATTAACACTTATGAATTCCTTGTACAATCTACTTTTTCTACTTATATAGCTATTTCTAACATGTCCAACTTAAACCTCTGCTCTATAGAAAACCAAGTACCCATAAATAACATAATTTATATACTGTCTGATAATACCTTTACTATTATCCTCTCATATATATCTAACTTCTCCAACATAATTTTTATCTATATCTTCCTTAGAAGTTCAATTATTTTTCTTATACCTCTTGTTTCTTTATACTTGCTAGACAATTATAGATCCTATTTGATACAGTAAATATATTGTAAGAGTATATTTGAGGAATTACTGATCTTTCTTCTCTTTAAAACTTGTTCTAATTCTTCTTTCTGATTCTTGTACCATAGTTTATTATATATCTTGCTTTTCTGTCTCTGTACCAATAACTACTTTTAATATGACTACTTTTTCTATAATAACACCTTTTGAATATTTGTGTATGCCTTTTGACCTCTATTGTCAAGATGACAGAAAGTGGACTTAGTTTTTTATTATTTTCTTTCTCATTTTTATTTTCCCTTTGATTTATTTTTTATCTTTTCTATATAAGTGATTGATTGCATCAGTCACATTTGATGGTGTGGTCACAACATTGATCATGGGACTTAAGAGAAAGTTGTAGAAGGTTCTAAAATAAATGATGTTATACAACATGGATACCACATGTTGACCTCATGTACTATACATGGTTGTTTAGGGTAGGGTGCACAGTAGTTAGCATAGACCATTGGTAGTAGTATATAAGGTAGACTAGTTTGTAAAGGTATCTCTATCGAGTTTTCTTATGTTACTCAATATAAGAGTTGTTCTATTGTCCAATCCTAAAGGCTTTAGTTTATAACATCTATAGCATTAGAGTCTCTTACTAGTGCTACTATGGCAGATATCTTCTGTTGTCTAAGATTTACTACTCTATTGTTATTGTTCTAGTTCAATTCTTCAATATATATCCTTTCATCCAATTTCTATCCTAGTAATATAATCTCTCTTGATTCTAGTCAATTTGTTGTTATATTGCTTTTTTGCCTTTATCTAATAGTTCCATGTGTCTTCATATTTCTATATAATTTTCATTTTGCTATTACCTATCTTCAAATTCTGTCAATAGCTATGGCTATTTTATAATAGTATTCAATCATTATGAGAATAGATTACTATTGTTAATATACAAGTGATATATAGAATGACAGTTATGAACTTAGTTTGTTAGGTCTGAAATCCAAGAACTTTAGCATACAAGACAATACTTTTTATATTCAAATAAAATAAAATAAAATTTACAGATTAGAAATTTCCTCTACAAATGGTAACATATATTATTTGATCACATTTACCTACATATATCAATATGATTTTAGTAGGTGTCAGTAAGCCAGAAGTGATGACCAAGACATATTATACTTTAACAAATTATTATTGGAGATTGCTCACTTTCTACCAGTTTTCTTCTTACCACTCTATTTGAACTTTTCTTCAACCCTTGAATAAGAATTCTTTCTTGATATCTACTACCCTTAGCTATTTTCTTAAATATCTGTAGATATTCTTTTACTATCTTCTCATTTTATTTAGAAAGCTATATATTTCCTATTTTTATTTCTTCTTTATCTATCTATCCAAATTCTTCTTTCATTAACTTTAGTAGCTCTTCTGATGTTTCAAATCTCTACTACTCTTATTCTAAATTTACCTACTTTGGTTCTCTCACTTCTTATTTTGTATTTGCTCTTGTCTCCAATTCTACAATATACTGCTATAGAGTTTCAATTATGTTGTTTTATTAGTAAACCAGTTGTTGTAGTACTTGATTTATTATATTGATAAATGAAATAATTGGTGATGATGTGATTGGTGCTTATTCTTCTCAATACTAGTTTAGATCAAAAGCTAGCTCTGATACTAGTGTATAACTACTAACTAATTTTAACATTCTAAAAAAAGTTGTACTTATTACTTCTAAAAAGAGAGCTCTTATTCTAAATGCTTTTTGTTAGAAGAAAAAATAGTGGACTTGCTTTTTTTGTTTCTGTTTTTTTATTTAAGTCTCTCTTATTTTTTTATTTCAACTCTTTTATCTCTTTTCTTTTCTTTTCTTATTTTTTAGACTTAGCAAAAAAAGAACAAAATAATATTATATATAACTGTTACAATGGGTTATATTTACATAAAAAATATAAAGACTGTTACAGGTTAGTTATATATGTTATAGTCACAATATTATATAACATATCAAAAGAATAATATCATATATTACAAAAAGGTAATAACTTTATTTATATAAACTCATAAAATTTAGGATGGGCTAAATGTAAGTATATACAAACTATATACTAGGGATATATACAGTAGACATATATATACTAGAAATCTACAGAGTTCTTTTATACTAAACAATACAAGTTCTCTCTTTTGACTAAATACTTAGTCTTAAGTCATAACACTTTCTTAATAAATAATATTACTTCTCTATATATATAATTCATAATACGTCTATAGCATAAAATTTCTACTAATAAGATACAAGTATACTATATGTCAGAATTGAAGATAGTGGACTTTATTTATTTTTATTTTTATTTTCTATTAATTTTCTTATTTTTTGACTTAAAGTTAGGAATTAGTGTGATATCATACATAATTATCACTATGTCATATATCTATTACATATTACAGTTACAGTTATATAATTATGTATCATACAAAAGGAAATAAAATATTTCAAAATAATAATATTATACTATATATCAATAGTATATAGTACACATGCTCTTTAGAGTAGGCTAGGTTTAGTGTAGCATGAACCATTAGTCCAATATATATAAGATAGGCACTTTGTATTTAGAACTACATCAAGTTCTCTTGTGTTAACTCAATACAAGATTTATTTTTTGCTTTTATACTTAAGCTTGAATTGTAATACTAGACCAATTCTATCTGATTCAAAATCTAAGTTTGGACCTAAATCTAGTCCTCATTGTCCATAGTCAGCCTTCTAGTAGCTAACTATCTATTTCTTAAGCCTAAAGTTTGGCTAAGAAAGATTGTAGCAATAAATCATAATAACTTTCTACTATTGAAACAATCACAAGTTGATATAACTCACAACTATGCTTAGAAATAACTCAGATAGTATTTAAATCTTATATGTCATCATAAAAAGAACTTAACAAGAAGTTCTCACTAGATTTCTATATTGTTATTACAAAATGAACAACTCACTTATTTACAATATCTAAACCTTAGATAAACTCTCAGAAGTTTTGAGAAGTTGAATTAAAGATGATAGTATAGAATTTTAATAATGAAAGTAATTAATGTTGTTAAGTCTAAGGTCTAACTCTCAAATATATGGGTTTATATACAAAAATATAATGCTCTGTATACAGACTATTTCTATTACATGATTACCTGCTATCTCTATCTGATAAGAGCTGACAGCTCTTATACTACCTGCCAGGCTAATTTGAGTGAGAGTATTTATCTATATCATATAAGATAGGAAAGTGTGGATTAGTATAAGAGTATTATCTAGAGAAAAACTAGATTAGTATGTGGCAATAATAGCATAACCATGAAATAATTGTACTAACATAGCTTAGGAATCATAGAATCATCTAGAATACTTATATATAAGAGGCAAATAGTATTTGCTCTTACATTCTAACAATAATAGGTTTTTAAAGAAAGAAAATAGTAAGCATACAATCTAACATAAGGGATATTGTTTCAGCACAGAGCTTTGTTACAGAGTTTGATAGAGTTTGACAATAGACTTTCATGGGCTGTTAACCTCTATAAAATTGAAGTCTCCTATTTATACTACTATAGTAGACATCTTCTGTTATTTAAGCCCTACAGCCCTCTTGTTGTTCCAGTCCAATCATCTAGTGTATATTCTCCTTTCTATTTTTTATCTTACTGGTATCCTCTCTCTTAGTTCTAGTTGACTTGTTATTATATTGCTTCCCTGTCTTTGTTTACTAGTTCTTTGTGTCTTTATCTTTCCATATTATTTCTGCCTTTGCATGCTTCCAGTTTTTATTGATAGCTATAGCCCTTTCATACCATTCTTTAATTATCCTTGGAGATTATTCACTTTTCATTAGTCTTCTTATTACTGATTTATTCAAGCTTTTCTTGAACTTTTCAATATGAACTCTTTCTTCATATTTAATGTCTCTAGCTTTTTTCTTAACTATTTGCACATATTCTTCAACTATTTTTATTTCTTGCTCAAGGAGCTATAGCTCTCCAACCTTTATTACTTTTTCATTCATCTATCCAAACTCTTCCTTCATTAGTGTTAATAGCTCTTCTACTATTTTGAATCTCTTCTTCCTGTCTTCTAGTTCTTCCAATATATTATCTTTTTAAATTTCTACTATTCCTCCCTGTAAGTAAGATAATATCCAACTGATTTTGACTTCTTCCCTTTTATACCTTAACTTAAACCAAATATATAATCAGTAATGTCTGAGGCATTCATAAACACTATTACTTTATTCCTATCATCACTAAATATCTATGAGAGAGCCTGTTCTACCCCTCTGTATCTATCTACTTGGTCTGGTTCTTCTTATACTACTTCTATATTCACTCTCATCTCCAGTTCCACAATCTGCTGTTATAAAGTTGTAACAATATTGTTTTGTTGGTCTACTAGCATAATCTATTATGTTAACAGATGATGGTATTAGTAATAATAATGATGTGATTAGTGAAAGATGTAGTAAAAATAGTAATGACAATAAGGGTAATATAGAAGAAAACATAGAGAACACTTGATATTTCTTGATACTAGTTTAGATCAAAGCCAGTTCTAATACTATTGTGTTCCTACTGACTACTTTTCATTTAATTCTATTAGTATTAAACTCTACTTCAACCTCTAAAGTTACAACCAACCAACATGCAGACAGCACAATATATAAGTTAAAGCTAAGATTATTTTCAAAAGCCTATAATATTTTAGGCTTTAATAATTTTTCATACTTATTGAACTCTAACTAACCCCATAGTCTTTTATTCTCAAGTATAAACTGCCTCTGATAGTATTACCAGACTCTTAGTCTACTATTGTATCTATTGCAATTCTATTAACTAGCAACTACTAACCAAAACAGTTAATAGTGCACTAAGTAATCTTATATTACAAAAAGTCTTGTGAAGATTATAAGAGAACTCAACAAGAAGTTCCTGATATATTATTATCCTATTTATATTATAGATATATGGTCTGTGCTAATAATAAATAACCCTACTCTAAGGTTCATGTGTTATTTATAAATATACCATAAGGTCAATATACTACAGACATATATCTTGACATTATTCCATCTAGTTCTTTTTATGATGTTCTAGGCTTATAACATAATATTATGTGATATATGTCTCTTTATTATCCAAGAAATAAAAGAAAAGAAAAGAAATAAATCAAATCAAAGAAGATAGATAAAATGAAAAATAAAACAAAAATAAAATATAAGAGTTCAAGTATACCATGATACTTCTTGTTATTTTTATTCATTCTAGTCTTTTCAAATAGTATTCTCCTAACACAATTTTTTAACTCACTCAGAGTCAAACTCTGTCTTACTTTTTGGAGTACTCTTTAGCTTTGTATTGTAGCAACCACTAACCAAAATGGTTAACAGCTTACTAAGTAGTCTTATAATAAAGAATCTTATAGGAATTACATGAAAGCTTGACAAGAAGTTTCTAATATATTGCTATCCTATTTATACTAATGGTATATAGTTTGTGCTAATAATAAATAATCCTACTCTAAAGTGCATATATTATCCATAAGTCTATTATCCTATTACTACAAGATAAATATACTATAGCTATGCCTTTATAGACTAAGAAAAAAAGAAAATTTTAAATAAAAGAAATAAAGAAATCAAATCAAGAAACTAGACACTAGAGAGAAAAGTTTTTCTATAAATTTATTCTTCTTGATTGTTATAAGGAATTTGAAAAGAATATTCTAACCAATATTATTTAAAATATGTAGACAGTCTTGCCTATTACAAGTTCTAATGTAATTTCTGATAATAATAATACAAATTAGGAGAATATTTCTAGACTTTTTTAACCTTGTTATTTTTAGCAATATTTCTTGGGCTCTTGTGTAAAATACTAGAGAATTCAACAAACTAACAATAAACTAGTTTATATTCTTAATAATCAAACCTCCAGATCTTTCTTAAATCCAAAAGAAATAAAAGTCTGTATTTTTAATATATTTAGTAGCACTAAGCTAAATAAGCTAAATAACTTAAATTTTAGAGATCATCTATTGAAGCAACTAAACAAAGTCTATGAGAATTTGCAAAGTTTATGTTTTCAGAAGAAACCTAAGTTAAATGTTCCATAAAAAGAATATAATAGAGCATACTTTTAGAAGAAACATAAGAGGACAGAATAAGGTTTTCTAAAGATAGTAGGCACTATAAGTATTTTCTATAATCTATTTTGATTTAACAGAATATTGTTAAAATAAGCAGAGAATAATAGTAATTGTGTAGCTGGAAACTATCATGGAAATATGTAAAAGATTATCTAAAATGGTAGGTAGTATAGAGCAATATCATATACTAATTTTAACTCTGATAATATTTTGTATTCCATAGTGGTGTTTGTTATTCATAAAAATATCTTTTCTTAATCTATGCTCTATAACAGTATTATTTCATAATTTGTTCTCTATAGTAATATTAACCTCTATCCAAAACTCTATGAGTACTTGGTTTTCTATAGTAGAGTTTACTTCTTTCTAACTTAGTCTTCTATAATAGAGTTATTCTGTCCAACTTATTTCAGTGTTTTATTACTGAAACCTCTACTTAGTAGTGTACTCTAAGACATCTGAGTTCTTCTTTAGTTATACCTATGTTTAAGTACTAGTTAAGACATCATATTTACCAGTCTGATAATTAATAATAGTTGAATACTAAACTCTGGTATTGTTGTGACAACTACTAGTCATAATGACCCTGTAGTATGCTTACTTCAGCAAAGCTCTTAACTGGCTATCTAGTAGTAGGGATTATAAGAGAATTCGACAAGGAGTCTCTGCTAAATTAGAGTCCTATATATACAGAGTACACATGGTCCGTGCTACATCCTTATGTTTGCCTCATTTCTTACTCAAGGCCACCATGTTGTATATATGTGCTCTGACATCATCTTTCAGATCCTTCTACTACATTCTAGGCCTATGATGTTACATCATGTGACATGTCATGTGACTGTGGTGTCATGTGCCTTCTTCATCATCCAAAAGAAAAATAAAAATTGTTAGTGTTCTAGCATCCCATAACATGTATCCTATGGCAACACACTTTCTTATCAGTATTAACTTTTCTTAAACTCTGTTTCTCTTAAGAAGTTGTGATCCTATAGTAGACAAGTAGTACAGTATATAAGCTAATGCTAAGATTGTTTTTTCAAAGTCCATAACTCTATACTGTTTGTACAAGTTTCCACACTTGGTACAACCTCTAAGCATATCTCATAGACTAGTCTATTTACCATCAAGTATGGACCATGTCTGATAGTATTATCAAACTTCCAAGTCTGCTATCACTTCTGTTGCAATTCTGTTCTATATATCTTTCTTCAGCCCACTAGATGCTTTTAGTTCTAATAGTATTTTCCTATCATAACTCTCTAACCTAATCTGGGTTAAACTCTATCTTACTTCTTGAAACTCCCCTCAACTTTGCCCCTTGTTTGAGTGAGCATTCCACTATGACATTTCCTCCAAACATCCCATAGTACTCAAGATAACTCTACCAATAAGGCCATTCTTTGCCTTGGTGAGACCCAGGATATTGGCTATTGTATGCAATGTGGCCTCAGATACAGTGTGGTGGATCAGCAGCGCTTGTTGAATGGCAGGGAGCTGATGTTTCAGGGAAATGCAACTCATAATCGTCTTAATAAAATGCATCAAGTTTAGCGGTGACATTTGACTCGGTGTTTGATTGTGTCTGCTGTGGAATGCGAGGGCGAGGACGTCCTCTAGCTGCCATTGAGGGCTGAGGGCATCTAGATCCATGATAAATCTGACTAGAGTGGTAGCATATATTCAGAGCCCTGCTGCCATCACAACAAGGATATTGAGGGTATCTTCCAGAGGCACGAAGACAGAGCTTGTCACGAAAGTAGCACCTGATATCACTATCATTGTTCTCTGACACGGGCAACTCGACCTTGGAGAACATATGAGAGTCTAAGTATGGTGAGGATGTATCATGGATGTGGAGTCGACTGAACAATGCCCAGAGGAGAGGAATCTTATCACCATATTCAATCACCGACTTGGCCACTATTGAGTCCCTTTGAGGCAACTGGACTTGTATGACTCGGTTACCGCAGAGTCGTGAGCAGCAGCAGTGATACTACTTCCATACAATATATCGATACCTGTAGAGCTGAGGTTTTAGACAATGATCTGACAGTAATCTCTTTCATACCACTACGAGCGCCATGAACCGAGGTTCCAGTGTTGATAAATGTTCCGCCATAGATTTTGGCATGAGTGGAATTCTCGAGGAAGGGCATCGAAGGCAGAAAAGAAGTCAAGAAGAGAGGTCGAGAGAAGTAGATATAGTCATCAGTGAACCGTAGAATCCTCGGCAGACTTACCACGATATTCACACACGATCGGTACAGCTGACATATATACTCAGACATTGCGAAGCATGACTGTATATGTATTTTTGGGACCCTAGAATGTATCCATCCCGTCCATTGAGCGCCTTGAATAACAATCAGAATCAACGAGAATGCCCATTTCCCTGACAATGACATGCCCTTCTACATAATTACTATGTCTTTGACAGCAACCATCAGCCAGTTTAAACATGGAAAATCCCAGTACTGAGAGACGAGTATTCTGTAGCCTATCTAAACATATTGAGGACATGAACCATCAGTGTGATAGTGTGATGTTCCCTGAAAAGCTGAATCAGAAAAGCTGAATCAGAACGCAATCCCTTTTCTGGTAATGCCAAGGCTCAGATTACTAAGCCTGTAAACCCAAACCTCTAACGCACTCACTCATGAGCAGTTTGGCAACTATCCCAGAGGACAGAGCCTCTGTGTATACTTCAGAGTCCCAATCGGAGAATTTTTCTGTTTCCCAATCCAAGATTCTGATCCTGAATGAGGCAAAGGAAGCAGCAAATCTCGTTCGCGATCTATACCTTGAACTCGAAAAAGCAATCAAAGACCTTCCGCAGAACATCCGTCAGGATAATGACAAAATATTCAAAAAGTGGCGCATACTACTGGCTAGCGTAGCCTCATATGCCAAGTGGGGAGAGCATTTTAAAGGTTTTCTCAATTTACGGCTTCAAAATGCGCCAGGGGATGATGGTATGTAATTCTAATCTTGTGGATTATCATCCTCACACAGTTCTGCAGCAATGGACCCATACAATGAAGCATTCGAGTGGTTTACCGACCCAATGATCAAGCTGATTTATGACATGCCCTCGCCTTCGGACTTCGCAAAGCCTGGAAGATGGGTTCCAATTCAAAGAAGGGACCCTCATGTCCTCTGCCTTCGTCCGGCTTCTGCCACTGGCCTTCCATTGTGCACACTTCACGACGTCTTCCGCCAATTCCGATGTGAAACGTCTGTGCACCTTCCAGATGACGTGATGACGACTGAAGCAGTGGAAGCACGGATTGCTGCCTTCAAGCTTTGTCTTCAAATGCCAACCGGTTACACCAAGGAAAAGAAACGCGGGAAAGATTTCGATTCCTGTGTGGCTGACATTTTGGGGCAGATGGAGGAGCAGTATACTTTGCGACCAAAATCAGCCTCTCACTCTGGCAGGGTTGATCGGTGTATCAAAGAACGTGGCATGGTCATAGCCATCCGTGAGGATAAGGCAGAATCTGGATGCGGAGGAGGTGATGTATACATGCAGATCGCTGCCGATTACCAATACCTCGTGAGGGTCCTCATTGATGAGGCTAAAACAGACCCGGAAGCCAACAGACATCTCAGCAATGGAGCTCCATGTTTCTTGATGTGTCTTCTGGGTATATACACCGACCACTAATTTTTGCATTATGCAATTGCTGACTTGTTTTTGCCCAGGTGACATCATGTACATCTGTGGCGGATTCTATGATGGATTCAAACCCATCGTTGAGCCGCTTAGAAACCCAGTGTTAATGATGCCTGACCTCACCTACACTCGCCATGTTGAGGTAGCAACAGTGTTGTGGGCATTGGTCAGGGGGATCACTTCTTTGAGACAGTAAGTGCACCATGTCGATCAGATCATGTTGAGGCCTCCTCCGCTTATATTGCATTGATCGTAGGCTAGTATCTCAGCCACCTGGACCATTTGAACCTCGATTTGCACCTTGTACTCCTCGCATATACAAGACCTGTGAATTAATTGGAAAACCTCAAGATGAAACAGGCACCCTTACATTCAAGTCCAGGCTAGGTGAAGCGGATCAGCAACTCCTTCTTGCCACTCTCAACTCTTCTTCCTATCCCAACCAACCCGTTGTTGTCAAGCTTGTCTCTGGCTCCTATTCGCAACAAGTCCACGAGCATCTGGCAGCTAAGGAACTGGCTCCGAAACTGTATGGCTATGCTAAGGTGGACGGCGCACCCACTGCTTATGTCATGGAGTACCTTGACCGATCTGAATGGGAAACACTGCATAGATTTATGAATGCGAGTTCTACAGTCCTATCTCGTGCTGACCTACGGAAAGCTCTTGAAGACATTGTCAGTGCCCTGAAATCTAAGAACTACGTCCATGGTGATCTCCGGCCTAATAATATTATGATCCGCAAAGATCTGTCGAAGCAACCACTGGGCCTTATGGTGGTTGATTTTGACTGGGCGGGAGAGGCAAGTAAGGTCTATTATCCTCCGGGACGGAATCCAGAAATTAAGGGCATCAAGTGGCCTGGTAAAGCGGGAGGAAAGATTGAGAATGGTCATGATTGGGAACTAATAACATCCTGGCTTCGGTGTTAAGGAATGGTTTGTATTATAGTAATGTTTTCTAGATTACTACTTGTATGTACTTGAATTGTGATATAAAGTATTCAAGTTTTCAGATTATGTTTGTAAAGAAAGGGTTAGGAAATGGATGTAGAGTGTATAGGGAGAGAGATTTCATGCAAAGTAGTGCTGTTTGGTCTAGTAATGTCTGAAAGGCTTGACTGTCACATCCTGATTTGATCACATTTATTCTAACCCATAAATAAGGCTCACTCACTCATCTGCATCCCCAATTCTCATTCAGTACAGGTCAACTTTGTCTATTTCATGTTGATCACTTCTTGAATGTTCTCACTAGACTTTGTAAAAGAACTTGCATTATGACTTAAGTCTTAAAGTATTAAGACAAATGAAGAACCTTGTACTAGATTTAACACAAGAGAACTCAATAGAGTTCCAAGGACAAAATGTCTACCTTATATATGTTAGACTACTGGTCTATTCTACACTAATCTTAGCCTACTCTAAAAACTATATATACTACATCTCATATATAGGATGTTATTATTTTTCTAGAACCTTCTATGTCCTTTTATGTGATATATAATCATGTGACCATGACTTGTGATTGATGTGTAACAGTTTGTGACAGTCATGTGCAATATCATGCTAAACCCTAATCCTAAGTCTAAAATAAAAATAAAAGAAAATAGAAAAGAAAAATAAAAAGGGTAAGTTTACCATATTTAATTCTAACATTATGTTAGGTGTGGCTCACACTTGAGGATGAAAGTTTACAGAGTTGGCTTGGACATGCACAGAGTTTAGAAACTCCTGCAATGAGCTTGGTGATGCGGACTTGCCAGAACGACCTTGGCCTCAACTTATATGTTGTGCCTCCTACAAGCTGCATGGTTGCAATTTTAGAGATTGGTGTTGTAAGGAGTTATAAGGAGGGGAGTAAAGCACGTCACCATTGATACTGGAGATTTAGTATCAACTTTTAGTCGATTATCAGGCTAGCTACTACAAAGAGGTCACTGGCCTTAAATACATAAAATAACAAAAGGAGTAACTAAAACAGATCTCCAAGCAAGTGTTTCATTAGTGAAACACTATATAGGAGTTCAGATTTGAAGAGGGGAAAACTTCACATAAATTCCGAGTAAATTTGCGGAGTTTGAAGGAGATAATTAGGCAATGGATACAGATGAATATGACCATGGATTTTGACTCAAATAAAGCAAAATAACCACGGACTTTTGGTGGAATTAAGTC
>Ga0157364_1001538_pt1 | contig 19821 bp, 9 predicted proteins | sample AttsexASBM2_FD_111476 | JGI IMG/M metagenome (GOLD analysis project Ga0157364, IMG submission 111476) | Fungus gardens microbial communities from leaf cutter ant in Ribeirão Preto, State of São Paulo, Brazil - Atta sexdens ASBM2 | ecosystem: Host-associated > Fungi > Mycelium > Unclassified ...
CACCTGGGTGGCGATCATGTCCGTAGCACTTAAACCGGGCGCGGCAGCCTCTGCTTTACCTGAGATAGTTTTCGGCTGTGCGACTATTTGTGTGGCAGTATTCTGCGGCTATGCGCTGCTGTTCTCGACTCCATTAATGAGCGCATTTTATCGTCGTATTCGTCGCGGGCTTGATGCGTTATTAGCCTCCTGCTTCGCTATTGCAGGGCTAAAGCTGATATTTAGCCGTAGCTGAAGATATAGCGCCTTAATCCTTATTCATACTACATCTGTTTTAGTTGTGTCCGCTTCTGGCACAAAGCGGACATCAGCATTCATACATTTTTTTTAGTTATGGCCTGGCAATGCGCACTATGCTGCCAGAACAGAGGCGACAGTGCATATGCAGCGAACAGGACAGAGAAGCAGAACAGCCTTTCGCGACGACAGAAAGCAGGGAAGTAATACAGGCATTCTGAATCTAGGCCTTATTAACTGCCGGCGGATAAGACCATAGGTCTTAAGCCGGGTGATAGAACGAAGGAGGCTTGCCCGTCATGCGACGGAACATGGTGGCAAAGGACGAGCCATTGTCATAGCCAAGCGATAATGCCACTTCGTTCACTGGCTTCCCCGCTATCAGCAATGCCAGCGCGCTGACCACGCAGGCCCGCTGCCGCCAGGCGGAAAATGACATACCGGTCTGCCGAAGAAAATGACGGCGAAAGGTACTGGCGCTCATAAACATTGCCCTGGCCCAGCGTTCAGCCGGATCGTGGACAGTGGGGGCCAGTAAAAACGTCTGGCACAGCGCCAGCAGCGCAGGCTGCTGCGGTAACGGAATGTCGAACCCGCGCGCAGGCATGGCTGCCAGTTCCAGCAGCAGCAGGTTCATCAGCGCACACTCGCGCTCGCTCTCATAAAGTGGGGGTACATCGACCGCTTCAAGTAAAAGCTGACGTAACAGTGGCGAGACGCTGATGACTTCGCAGCGGCTGCTGTGGTTGATGCGCGCCGCGCATTCTGGCGCGATATACAGGCTCCGCGTCGTCACGCCGACAAACTTTACCGCGTGCAGCGTTTCAGGCGGGATCCACACCGCATGCTGTGGCGGCACTATCCACTCCCCGTCACGGGTGGATACATGCATCTGACCGGTTGCGCCATACAGCAGCTGCGCGCGGCGATGCCGGTGGGGAGCCAGTAAAAAACCCTGCGCATAGTCATTACCGATAGCGACCACGTCACGCGCCAGATTATCAACCTTGTCAATGCTCACGTTGCGCACTTTTGCCTCCTTCTGACCGGTTTGCAAGGGTAGTTGAGCGCTGCGCAAATGGGAAGCGGGACGTGAGGGCGATAAGCTGCGGGTTCATCTTCACAACGGAACATTCCTTTGAACGACATCTTTATTATTTCTCTGGCAGGTTTCATCACTGGCATCACAACGGTGTTGTTTGGCTTCGGCGGCGGATTCGTTGTGGTGCCTTTTGTCTACCAGCTGTTGCGTCGTCAGCCGGATATGATGGAGAATGCATTGCATATCGCCGTCGCCACCTCGACGGCGGTCATGATATTCAACGCAGGATGGGTGAGCTATCGAAACTGGCGTGCAGGCAGTATCTCAGCGCAGGCGTGTCTGCCGCTGCTGTGGTTCATCGCCGCCGGCGCGGTGACTGGTTCGTGGCTGGCAGGGCTGCTGAGTGAAGAATGGGTTCGCATACTGTTTGTCCTTTATATGCTTCTGACAATTGGCGATTGCCTGTTACGTAAAGGTTTCTTCATTGGCAGTGTACCGCGCCGTTTATCGCTGGCGACAGTCACTGGTGGCGGAATAGTGATTGGTGTCATTGCCGCATTGCTGGGCGTCGGCGGCAGCGTTATGACGGTACCGCTGTTGCGGCGGCACGGCTATGCGATGCGGGACTGCATCAGCGCTGCCAATCCCCTGTCGCTGCCGGTGGCGCTGTGCGGCGCCGTCACCTATGCGGTGAGCGGCTGGCAAAAAATCCCGGCAGAGGGTTTTCTGGGGTTTATCAGCCTGAAAATTATGGGATTACTTATAATTACAGGCTGGATGGGGATTCTCTTTACCCGCCGGATGATCCCGGCAGTCCCGGATGTCTGGCATGCGAGAATTTATGTTCTGCTGCTGTGCGCCGTGCTGCTATCGATGTTGTTATAAGCATAAAGTTTTAACTGCTGGCAGGAAGGCTTCTGATATAAAGCGAAATGCCGCTGTTTCTTCAGATCATGGCAGGCGCAGTGGAACCTGAAACTCGCTCAGAGGATGGTAGTGGGGCGGATATAGAAAGTGAGCAGAGCGGCAAGACGTGAGTTAATCCGACAGCAGCATCACGGCGACGCATACGCTTTTCGGCAACGGCCTGAATAACGTTAACCCGGTTTAATTCTTTATCTGACATGGTCACTAACATCCGGATGTCCTCGAGGCAGAGAGGTTTTATCCTTTATGCCGTAGAAGGTGACATCTCTAAATGGGAGAAAAGTGACATTACTATATTGGTGTTACACTTTTGGTGCGCACAATTGCTATTTATGTTAAATATAGCTTATCTTATGGTATATAGCTGTATCAACCGACTATGTCATATGCTTCAGGCCGGGTAATCCTTAATTTACATTGTCTGTTATACAGTCTCTTTACGAAATAATATCGCGAATTAAACGCTTATTTTGATGTTTATTCTTGTCCTAAAAGCCACTTCTAAACTCTATCTTTATCAATAATCTTTAAAATCAATACATTATGTTTGGTTTAACGAAGGATAACTTTCAAAAGGCAGATATACTATCTTAATAGATTAGCCGCTCTTAATCCTTTATGTTGTCAAAATTAAGATGATTCTGAGGAGGCGAATCACGGCGTCTTAGACGGGTTGATGCTTCAAGTTTGATGTTTTCGCATCCTATTCGTCTACTGGAAGTGCATTTGAGCTTTGCATTTTTTCGTTACAACAGCTTATCTCCTTTGCCCTCATCAGTTTCATATCCCTTTTACATCTTATTAAAATCTTGAGTGAATATCCTTAAGGAGATCCATTTAGATGGGCATCAAGGCACAGGTGAGTATTGCAGGTAAGCTGGGGTTCACTTCTCACCAGAATGCGGTTCCGTTGTTGCGTGAACTCGTCTTGCATAACGAAGCAGATCAAACGTACGAAAATCTGACATTGCATTTGCAGACTGCCCCGGCGGTGCTTGAAGCAAAGCAGTGGAACATTGATCGGTTGCTGCCGGGTTCTTCTCTGGATATCCGGGATAGAGACCTCAAACTTAATGGTGAATGGCTGTCAGAACTAACGGAGAGCGTATTATGTGAGGTTACATTGACCCTCCGGGAGGGAGACAACGAGCTTTTTTCGCAGAAGTATCCCCTGGAAGCACTAGCTAAAAATGAGTGGGGCGGCAACGCGATGTTTGAGCTGCTGCCTTCTTTCATCATGCCAAACGACCCTGCAGTAGACCGAGTTTTGAAGGCCACGTCTGATGTGCTGCGCGGTGCGGGTAAGAATGATGCGCTGGACGGATATGAGAGCCACTCCAGAACGCGTGTTTGGGAGATTGCCTCAGCGCTCTGGACAGCTGTATGCAACCTCAGCATCAGTTATGCCCTTCCCCCGGCGAGCTTTGAACGCAACGGACAGAAAATTCGCACGCCGGGCGCCATTCTGGAAAGCAGGGTCGCAACCTGTCTCGATACAACCCTGTTATTTGCCTCTGCGCTTGAGCAGATGGGGTTAAACGCACTGGTTTTCCTTAGCGAAGGTCATGCTTTCGCAGGTCTGTGGCTACAACCCCAGGAGTTCGCCCAACTTGTCACAGAAGATGTGTCCTCGGTACGTAAACGCGTCGACCTGAAAGAAATGGTGGTGTTTGAAACCACTCTGGTCACGCGAGCACACCCTCCTTCATTCAGCCAGGCCGCTGAAGAGGCGCTGAAGCAGCTTACGGAAGACCTGTTTCACGCTGCAATTGATACGCATCGTGCCCGGATGCAAAAAATCCGGCCACTTGCACTGGGTATTACACGTCTGGAAAGTAATGGTGAAACGACTAAAGAAATACATCATGGGTTTGAAGCCGCCCCTGTTCTACCCTCTTTTGATCTGGACATAGAAACAAAGAGTGATAATGAAGCCTCGGGGCGCCTGGTGCAGTGGCAGCGTAAATTACTCGATTTGACAACCAGAAACCGTTTGCTCCATTTGCCAGAAAGTGCCAAAGGCATCCGGCTTGTATGTGCCAACCCAGGTCATCTGGAGGACAAACTGGCCGAGGGGAAGCGGATCCGCATCGTACCATTGCCAGATCTTGAAACCGGTGGCCGTGATGCTGAACTCTATCAGCAGCAGACCAATGCAAACCTGCAGGATGAATACGCAGAGCTTGCGCTTGAACGCGGGGAAGTAGTTTCTCCTCTGGAAAAGTATAAGCTTGAAGCTGCGCTTATCGATCTATATCGCAAGTCTAAAAGCGACCTAGAAGAAGGGGGTGCTAATACCCTGTTCCTTGCGGTCGGCTTCCTTAGATGGAAAAAATCGGCTGAAGATCCGAAAAGTTATTCTGCTCCTCTGATTTTACTCCCTATTCAGCTTGACCGTAAAAGCGCCTTATCCGGTGTCACCATGCGCCTGCTTGAAGAGGAACCCCGTTTTAACCTGACGTTGCTCGAGCTCCTGCACAATGATTTTGCGCTGACTATCAATGGACTAGATGGGGAACTGCCTACTGATGAAAGCGGCATAGATGTGGACAGTATCTGGAACACCGTTCGGCGTGCCGTCAGAGATATTCCGGGGTTTGAAGTCACGCGAGACGTCGTGATTGGCACCTTTTCTTTTGCTAAATATCTGATGTGGAAGGATCTCATCGATCGTACGCCGCAGTTGATGCAGAGTCCGCTGGTGAAGTATCTCATTGAGCGTGGAAAAGAAGATGTGGTTCTGGAAAATAGCGGAGAGATCATTGAGGTTGATAAACTAGATGATCTTGTTAGCACTAAGGACCTATTCCTCCCTCTTCCGGCTGATTCGTCACAGATTGCAGCAATTGTTGCTTCCGCTAAGGGACGTAATTTTGTGCTGGATGGGCCCCCTGGTACCGGAAAGTCTCAGACCATCGCTAACATGATCGCACACAATCTGGCGTTGGGCAGACGAATCCTGTTCGTTGCAGAGAAAAAAGCCGCACTGGATGTCGTTTATCGCCGCCTTGAAGCGCAGGGTTTAGGCGAGTTTTGTCTTGAACTGCACTCCAGTAAAACATCCAAAATGGATTTTCTGAAACAGCTGGAACGGGCCTGGGATGTTCGCGACATGCTGACTCAGGCTGAATGGGAAGAAGAGGCAAGAAAGGTTCAGCACCTAAGGGACAAACTTAACGAGGTTGTCCGGCTGCTGCATCTGCGCTGGCCAAGTGGTATGACGCTTCATCAGGCGATGGGTCGAGTCATTAGAGATGCTGGTGCTGCTACTCCAAAACTCACTTGGCCCGCCAGTACTCTTCATACTTCTGAACAAATGTTGTCATTCAGAGATATCGCACGGAGACTGGAAATTAACCGTGATGCTTTCAGACGACACGGCGCTGATTTTGAGTGGATCAATCAGTCCAGCTGGACGAATGGCTGGCAATCGTCGCTGGTATCCACAGCGCATGCTGTTCCTGCCTGTATTGGGCAGATGGAAAATGCGACTGAAGGATTACTCATTGCAACGGGCATTACCCTGGACTCATCTGAAGTTGCAAAATTGATTCAACTCGCCGCGCTATGTGAACTGTTGTCCAATGCAGCGGGCATCGATCTCAGTTTTATGTTCGCCCCAGATGCTTCTGCCCGCGCTGAGGCGGCAAAAACTACTGTCAATTTTTTGAAAGAAATCGAATCGGTAAAATCAGGCTTATCAGTTTCCTATCCTGCTAACAGCTGGGTGAATATTAATACACAACAGGTACGAAGCGATCTTGACGCGGCCGATAAGAAATTCTGGTTCCTGGCTACCCGGGCGCGCAATAAAATTATTGCCGAATTGAGCCGGCAGCACTCACTCAGCGGTTTACCTAATCTGACAGCAGACATAGTGACCATTGATACGTTGCAATCTTTACATCAGCGCCTGAAAGAGCTCGCACCTGTGGTGGCTTCTTTGCCGGGCTGGAATGGCCTGGATACGGATTCAACCAGACTGCAGCAAACACTGGAGTTAGCCGATGCAATCCGCGCAGCTCTGGCGAGGTTTGCCTCATCGCCTCAGCAGCTTGCCGAAGTACGCGCCGTTGTTAGAACGCTACTCATCGACGCGAACGATTTGATAGCTCCAGAGGGGCAGATTACCTTGCTAACGCAGAAGTTGCGCCTCGCATTGTCTGAGTTCAATGAAATCAGAGCACGATTCTGTGGGTTGATTAATGCGCCAGAACAGGAAATGACAATAACTGCTTTGCACAGCAGCGCTGCGAGCATTGTCAATCAGCAGTCCGCCCTTAAATCATGGAGTGACTGGTGTCGGGTCAGAGAAGAAGCGATTGCTGCGGGCCTGTCTCCACTAATCAATTCTTTGGTTCATAGCGATGCCGATGATATCCGTGCTGTAGATTTGTTTGAAACCGCTTACTGCCGATGGTTTGCTTCATGGATGATTGATTCAGAGCCTTTACTGCATAATTTCGTACCAGCAGAGCACATGAGTGATATTGAGGCATACCGCACACAAACCGATCAACTGGCCAAATTAACTGTTCGTTATATTCGTGCCAAACTATGCGGGGTGATACCTGCAAAAAATGAAATCAGTAAACAGGGTGGCTTTGCGCTTCTTAAACACGAATTACAGAAGTCCCGTCGCCATAAGCCCGTGCGCCAGATGGCATCTGAAATGGGTGATGCGATGGCGAAGCTGGCACCCTGCATGTTGATGAGTCCGCTTTCTGTCGCTCAGTTCCTGCCTTCTGATCAGGCTCTATTTGATCTGGTCATCTTTGATGAAGCCTCACAGATATCCCCCTGGGATGCTATAGGCGCAATGGCTCGCGGCGGGCAGGTTGTGATTGCGGGTGATCCAAGACAGATGCCGCCAACCAGCTTCTTCAACCGTGCTGCTAACGAAGCGGATGATGACACGGAAGAAGATATGGAAAGTATTCTCGATGAGTGTCTGGCCGCGGGATTATATAACCACAGCCTCAGCTGGCATTACCGAAGCCGCCATGAAAGTTTGATAACTTTCTCGAATCATCGCTACTACGACAGTAATTTAATCACTTTTCCTGCTTCTGAGACGAAACAGAGTGCTGTCCAGTGGTGTAAGGTTGAAGGAACCTATTCCAAAGGAAAAGGTCGCCATAACCAGGCTGAAGCTGAAGCCATCGTTGCCGAAACCGTGAAACGGTTGACGGACAAAACCTTTATTTCATCAGGTAAGTCCATTGGCATTATTACGTTGAATACGGAGCAACAGAAGCTAATCAGTGACCTGCTGGACCGGGCACGTCAAATGCATCCGGAGATTGAGCCGTTCTTTCAGGCAGAGCAGGCAGAGCCTGTTGTCGTTAAAAATCTGGAAACGGTTCAGGGTGATGAACGAGACCTCATCATGCTAGGTATTGGATATGGCCCTACAGAGCCAGGTGCCAATACCATGTCAATGAACTTCGGTCCGCTCAACCGTGATGGTGGCTGGCGTCGCCTAAATGTTGCCATTACGCGAGCCCGTCAGGAAATGATGGTATTCAGCTCTTTTGACCCTTCACTCATCGATCTTAACCGTACGGGCGCTCGTGCGGTTGCTGACCTGAAACACTTCATCGAATTTGCTCAACGTGGACCAATAGCACTTGCTCAGGCAGTACGCGGTTCTGTTGGCAGTTATGATTCGCCTTTCGAGGAGGCCGTTGCTAATGGCCTGAGAAGAAAAGGCTGGAATGTGGTGCCACAGATTGGGGTGTCTCGCTTCCGCATCGACCTTGGCATTGTGCACCCGGATAAACCCGGAGATTATCTTGTGGGTGTTGAGTGCGACGGTGCCACCTATCACAGTGCTGCTACGGCACGCGATCGTGATAAGGTGCGTAGTGCCATACTTCAGGGATTAGGCTGGAAACTCCTTCGCCTTTGGTCTACTGAGTGGTGGATTGATAAAGAAGGTGCGCTGGACAGGCTGGACGGAGCTATTCAGAGTCTCCTCGAGCAGTCCCGTGCTTTGCAGAATCAAACGACTGAGGCTGTCGATAAAGAAAGTCACATCAAGCAAGCTAATACTTCAGAACAAGAAGACGATGAACATTCGGTATCTGATGAACAAACAGTGGCCAATGACGACGAACTCATTGCGCCTGTTGAACACATAACAGTGCCCTCACAGGCTTTTGCAGATGAAGAAGAGGCCCATTCTCATCTGAAATATGCGCATTCTGCTCCATCTGAAACCAGGACAGCTTCACAAGCTGGCAAATACGTAGTGAATGAACTGCACTCCTGGCGCGATAAAATCGATGCTGAAAAGTTTTATGGCCCCGAATACGATGAAACGTTAAAAGCGATGATCTCAGAAGTTGTGAATGAGGAGTGCCCTCTTCTGGACACGACGCTTGTACAGCGTATTGCACGTGCTCATGGATTCAACCGGGCCGGTAGGCTTATCCGCGAACGTGTTATGGAGATTGTAGATCAGCAATATCATCTTGCTACTGATCCTTCTGGGGAGGATTTTGTCTGGCTTTCAGAAGCGCAACGTACAGACTGGAACACATTCCGTCTGCCTTTGACCGAAAGTGATGTTCGCCAGATTGATTCTATTGCCATTGAAGAGTTGCGCGCGCTGGCGTTGAGTACATCAAACGAAAATCAGGTAAATGAAATGGCGAAGTTGCTTGGCATTAAGCGTCTCACTAGCCAGGCAAGACAACGACTTGAAGCCGTTCTGTAAATAGCGATGAAATCATACGCACATTGGTGTTGGGTCTCCAATGTGCGATTTTGGTTTGTATTCACAATTGAAATGCATAACATCATAATTATGTTAAATAAAATATTCAGTTAAGCACTCATCCAGCCCGTTTATGCCTTATCCACGTTCACTTAATTTTAAGCCACGCGCGGCTACTTTAAGCATAATGGCAAGCGATTTAAGCCAGCCTTTCGTAATTTCAAGTGATGGTGGCTTTGTATCCTTAAAAAATTCAATAACTGCTATTACTTTATTTGTTTTTAAATCATATAAAATGAACGGCGCTGTTACTTTACTCAAAGCTATGAATGCTTTGAAAAATTCATCAGTCCCATATTCTGCATCAGGCGTTAAGAATTCTGATAACTTAGCCTTAGCCAGTACCTGAGTGTTTTTTGGACATACATTTATCAGGTTGCAAAAACCTCATATTCTTCGTCAGTTAATAAAATACGTTGCTGGAAACCCACTTCAAACTCCTTCTTAAAATACCCCGTGTAGCTGACCTGCTCCCCGTTGATTAACACACCGCGATGTTAGTAATGTCTTCATAAGCCACATGAGGACATCCCCATGAAGAAGCGTGTTTCCGATGAACAGATCATCAGTATTCTCCGCGAGGCTGAAGCCGGGGTTTCTGCCCGGGATCTCTGTCGTAAGCATGCCATTTTAGACGCTACTTTCTACACTACACTCGGCTCAAGAAGTTTGGCGGCATGGAAGCCCCTGAGGTAAAGCGGCTTAAGTCACTTGAATAGGAGAACGCCCGCCTTAAGAAGCTGCTCGCCGAAGCCATACAGGATAAGGAGGCGCTTCAGGTGGCTCTGGGTCGAAAGTTCTGACGACAGACCAGAAGCGGGAAGCGGTGGAAGTCATGTGTGAGGTCGCCGGTCTGTCGCAACGTCGTGCCTGCAGGCTGGCAGGTCTGTCTCTTTCAACCTGCCGTTATTCAGCTCAGCGTCCAGCTGCTGACGCGCAACTATCTCTACGCATCACAGAGCTGGCGCTTTGGTTATCGGCGGATCTGGCAGTTATTGCGTAGTGAGGGCCTTCACGTCAACCACAAGCGGGTATACCGCATTTATCACCTTAACGGCCTGAGTATGAAGCGTAGACGACGTCGTAAGGGGCTGGTGACTGAGCGGCTTCCGCTGCTTCGCCCGGATGTGCCCAATCTGACTTGGTCAATGGATTTCGTCATTGATGCACTGGCCACCGGTTACAGGATCAAGGGCCTTCTTTGTGCGGGTCTGCGCTAAACTAGCCAAACTGATAGCAGAAGAACGCTAGATTCCTGCATCCAACTAGGGCTAATTGCCGAATCCATATGGAAATAAGTCATAAAATTAGCTGAATCAACATGATTACCAATTCCCCAAGTTTTCTGACTACCCCACATAATGGCAAACTAAGCAGTTTTAAGCTGATTTCTGAATCGGCTACGGCATAGTCGATCAATGTGGCCCTACGCCTCATGCAGCATTTACTCAGTTAAAACATGATTACATCCACGATGTTTATTAACGAACATCACAAAATTGATTAATCAAATTGAAGTATAGTAATATTTTTCAAAGTATATAAATATTTCAGCTTTGGGAAAAAAATAACAGTTTATTTTCAATAGATTATAAAAAAATCTCTACAGCAAGGATATAAAACGATGGACATAAAAAAAGTCGGTGGGGCTGGACTACACGCAAGTGAACTCAGAGCAATAAGTAAAATGGAGCAGCGCTTCCAGAGTAGCTGGCACGGGTTCGCGGGGCTGGTTGCTTCGGATGCTCAGGGTCCAATGGAAATTGATTGCCTTATCATTACTCATGACCGGCTGCTTCTAGTCGAGCTCAAAGAATGGAATGGTGTCATCGAATATGATAACGGAATGTGGATACAAAATGGTCAAAACCGGGGTAAAAGTCCTTTTGCTATCAAGCGTGAACATGCTCTTCGTTTGCAAAAGTTACTGGATAGAGAGCTATCACATAACCTTGGATACTGGCTCACTGTAGAAGCTCATGTAGTGCTTTGCGGAAGTGCTACGGCAGACAATCTTCCACAGATTGAAAGGCCTTTTGTACACTCACTCGATGAATTTTTAGCCATTCGTGACACATTAAAGTATGAAGAATTAGTCGCAAATAAAAAACTTGCCGATTTTTTTAGTTTTTCTGGAAAATCAAGACCAAATTCCGAAAAGTCCTTGCAGATCATCTATAAATTTATCGAAGGACCAAAAATCAAAAAAAAAGAGCTCGTAGTTGGTAATTTCCAAGCTCACACGAACAAATCTTGGTTTGCTCACAGAAACTCAATCTACAAAGAGTTTTTGGCTCAAGATAAAACAATGCCGTCAGCTAAGGGATTGATACGTCGCTGGGACTTTAATCAATTAGGTACCATACATGCCTTGCAATCAACCTGGTCCGATATAGCGCTACGCGAAAATCGGATAGGAAAGTTTGTACGTGATAATAGTAGTATGCGAGATTACCTGCTTAGATATGTTAATGATGTTTCGGCTGAAGATATTACGGAAGATTTTTGTGAGCTTTATGAGTTACCACGAAATACTGAGCGTTTGGATGAGGTTATAGCCAGTGAATCTGCTTCTTGGTCTAAAGAACAGAGGATTGATAGGGTACGTGCTCTTCTAGCCCCTTTTGGGGATTTACATGCATTGAATGTTGCTCACCGCGATGTAGATCCGCATAACTTGTGGTATGCAAACAATCACGCCAGTATCCTAGCGTCAGGCTTTGGTGCCGCATTTTTCCCGGAAACGGGAACTGTGGCTGAACATCGAAAATTATTACAAAGTTCACCAGTTGCACTACCTGAAGACGCTATGTGTGAAGGCGAAATCATTGATGCTTTTCGTATCGACGTATTCCTTCTGGCATGCGTTGCTTATCAGATTTGTTTTAACCAGAAACTTGAGCAAGTAGACGGTGTTCCCGAATGGACTCCTCCTGTAAACGATCCTTTCGATGGATTATTGAGTTCTTGGTTTGAAAAATCCTTATCATGGGATGCTGCTGAACGCTTCGAAAGTGCCCATAGCATGCTGGGAGAATTCAATTCTCTTACAGGAACATGTCCTGAAGAAGATAAAGAATCACAACAGATCCTCGAGCAATTGCTGCACAGCCCACATAGAAGGCAGGAAATTACTCCATACTTAATTCTCCAGACTTTCCCTCCATCTCCAGAGCAGCTTCAGAGTGCCTTTGAGGCTTTATCCAATGGCAACAGTAAGAAATCATTTTTAGCTAATAAAGATGGTCAAGAAATTTTAGTAAAACTGTGGGATAGCGTCCAAATATCTCAAAATGAACCTGGATCAAATCGCAGAGTATTGCAATTCATAAAACGGCTTGAAAAATTCCAAGAAGCAACCTTGGCAACTCCGAAAATAATAGACTTTGGTTTAATGAATCCTCAAGGATTATTTGTAGTTACAGAATATGTAGATGGTGAAAATTGGTCAGATTATTTGCATGATTTAATTCTTTCTGAGAAAGAGAAACGAAGCCTTGCCGTTAACCTCATTAATACCGTAATGGATTTCCATGAAAAAAGATTTGCCCACGGAGATTTGCATCCAGCCAACATTCTTGTAAAAGATTCCAATGCCGAACAAATCATGCTCGTTGATGTACTTGATTACGGTAGTGAAACCGAAGCATTTAATACAGATTATGGACCGGCGAATCCAGCAATTACTGATGCATATGGTAGAGACCGATATGCAGTCTTCAAGATTGTTGAAGAACTTTTTTCGGGAGACTTACCTACACAAGTTCAAGAAGAGCTAATTAGAGCTCGAGATAATCAAACACAAATTCCAGTAGATCTTGCTCCGTTACTTTATGCACTACAAGTAACTCATGAGACCAAACAGCTTGAAATATCGGAACAGCCACAGGGACAAGAAAAAGAACCGATGTTATTGAGTTGGAGGGTCAATAACTTTCCGACAACCCCTACAGTTTTGGCTCCCGCTGACGGTGGTTACTACTTCAACTGCAAATGGGTTGATAGTTTAGCAGGTGGTACTGGGAGCGAACTGGCTTGCTTCATTACAGGTAATGCTGCTTATTTACAAGTTAACGTTAATGTGGAAGCACGAACCATTACCAAAGTCCGATACACAGCCCCCATTCCATTAAGTGATGTTGTTAGTGCTCAACGACGTTCTACGGGGATGTTATCACATCCTATTGCTTTAAAAAATGGTCCTGTGGATATAACGTGCTCTTTAGTGGATGCGATTTTAAGCATGGAAGCTGTGATTGATGCCATTATTGAGAAATTAAATCTAACCGTAGATGTTTCTGAGAGTCCTTTAACTGATGAAGAACGTAGGGAATTATCTCCAGAGAAATTGTGGAAAACATTGGCTGATTCTGAAGGGCAACTTCGACAAACCTTCCAAATTGAATCCATTGCAGAGGAAAAAGTTAGCGATAGTGGTTATCCCATGTATCCTTATTCGTGTGTCGATGGACGAGATTTGCAGATTGATGCTGATGAAACTTACTACATCTATCAACTTAAGTCCGATGAAAAACTTGGAGAACTTGTTGTAAACGAGACGAGCAGTAGTTTTGTTGCTATACAACCAGTTAACAATTGGGCGAGTAAGCAGTTCACTCCCGGCAAGTCGTTTCAACTTGAATCCATTCGAAGTAAATCGTCTAGAGATCTTAGACTCAAGGCTTTAAACCGGGTAATAACAAGAAAATCAATCATACCTAATTTGCTCGACTACTTTGATGTTAGACAGCGTCCTGCTCTAAGGGAAATGATTGAGCGTCCATCGGTGCAAAAGCTACGTGACTTATATGATGCTCGTGGTCAGGAAACAAATAGCAAGCAAATCGAGGCATTTCAATTTTTGGTAGGCCAAGGTCCTGTTGGAGTACTTCAAGGCCCCCCTGGCACAGGAAAGACAACTTTCGTCAGTAAATTCATCCATTATCTGTTTGAGCATGCAGGTGCAAAAAACATCCTACTTGTAGGACAGCAGCACTCTGCAGTCGATAATGTCGCAATAAAGGCCCGTGAACTTTGTGCTGATAAAGGTCTTGAAGTGGATACAATTCGAATTGGCAGTGAATCACTAATCGATGATCGTATGCTGCCAACACATAGCCGAGCTTTGCAACAAAAAATCCGCCACAAATTTCACCGGGAATACGACATACGGGTCAATGCTCTATCATCGAGGCTGCAACTACCACATGAGCTTATACAAGATGCAACACGATTGCACCGTAGCTTGGCTCCATTACTAGTACAATTAGGACAAGTTCAACGACAGCGGGAAAAGCTTTTACGTACTGGAGGAGATGCTAACGAGGTCCATGCTAGCCAGTTGACAGAATTAATGGATCAGAGAAATCGGACTTTGGAAACGATTGAAACTATGATCCGCCAGCAATTTGAAGGTGCGGTTGGTGATATACCAACAGATAGTGATCTCTTACTCGACAAATTGCTTCAAGTCTTAGCTCAAAGCCATGGAGTTAATAATCCCGTTAAAGTTGACCGTCTACATCGATTGCTATCCTTAAGTCAAGAATGGCTCGATGTCCTGCGTTCAGGAGAAGCTGGCTATGAGCGGTTTATGTTAAAAACTAAGCAATTAGCTTGCGGCACTCTAGTGGGGGTTGGACGTCGTAGTTTAGAGCTTGAGCAGACCGAATTTGATTGGGTTATTGTGGATGAAGCCGGTCGTGCTCAAGCTAGCGAATTAATGGTGGCATTGCAAAGCGCTAAACGTGTCTTGTTAGTAGGAGATCACAAGCAATTACCACCATTTTACCAGAATGGGCATATCAAACACGCGAGTAAATTACTTGATGTAAGTACGGAGGCTTTTAGAGAGTCTGATTTTGAACGTGCCTTCAAGGCATGTGGTGGAGTGACTCTGGATACACAATATAGAATGATTGAACCCATTGGCGACCTAGTATCTGCGTGCTTTTATGCCGATGAAATTGGAAAGCTACACACAGGAAGAGGGCCAGCCAAAAACTGGTACAATGAGTTGCCATCACCATGGAATAAAGGTGTTAGTTGGATAGATACTACCTCTGAGCAGGGTGAAAAAAAGGCTAATCCTGGTTACATCAACCAACACGAAATAGACCTGTTACTACAATCATTACGCGTACTTGTTGAGGCTGATGCTGTAGAACATCTGCAAAGAACCGTCACTAATGAACAGCCTTATCCAATCGGAATTATTACCATGTATAGGGCTCAAAAAAATGAAATCGAGACCCATCTTAATCAAGCTGAGTGGATGGGTCCTCTACGCAACTTGATCCGAATCGATACAGTTGATTCTTATCAGGGGCAAGAAAACAAGATCATAATACTTAGTTTAGTGCGGGATAATTCCACTGCTTTGCAGGGTTTTTTAAGAGATACACCGCGAATTAACGTTGCTATTTCTCGAGCTCAGGAGCGCTTAGTAATCCTTGGAGCAAGTAGAATGTGGCGCAAGGATAACAATGATTCTGCATTGGGGTCGGTCTATGAATACATCGCAGAGCAAGCATTACAAGACAATAGCCATTACCAAATGATTACGAATCTTAAATTTGAAAAGGAAGCTATGCCGATATGAACCCGCTTTCTATAGAGATTAAAGCTCGTATAGGGAATCGCATTACTATCCTTATCCCTGCTAGAAAATATATCATGAACTTAGCTTGGACTGAGGAAAGGCCAATGCCTGCCATAGAGCTATTTGCTTGCAGACTGCTAATACTCTTTGAGCGAATGCTACCACTTGAGCTACGAGAATTTTTCGGGCTCTCAGAACGTGAAGAGGATGAATTAATAAATTCCCTGGAAGATAAGCGCCTCGCTACATTGGATAATCAGGGTTATTTAGTCCCAAGTCCATTGTTGAAGGGCCAGGTTGGTGATGGGGATGGTGTACCAATGTTGGTTAAATATAATGAGCAGACTGAACATGTAGTATTTGACGCTCTTGCTCTTACTGTACGTAAAGAACAGCGAATGAATAGATTGATGTTTGGTTTACCAGAATTAGCCATGCCCGACTCTCTTAAAGGATTAGGAATGGACAATGTTATCGAAGAATTCGGTCGACAGTTTCGCAGTTATCTGGAAATAACCCGCAACAATGAGCATGAGCGCCAACGAACTCAGCTTTATAAGGTAATGGGTTGTAGTACGAGTGAAGTGCTGCAATTAGCAGTTGACATTGAGTTCACCTATTTGCGAGCTGATGGCGAACCAAAACAGGTGATTCAATCTGTAGAGCGCCTAGGTCCTAATCAGAGCCGTCCCCTCAATAGTAAGCTAGAAGCCCATATCGCAGATTTTCTTGGATCGAATTTCATTGAAGACAAAGGTGTTGATGCTGAAAGTTATTGTAAGCTAGCCGATGATCGTGCGCTTAAGCCGTTCGTAAAAGGCTACAAAATTGATTATTCAGGGTGGATGCGTGCTAGAGATGAAAGCAAAACTGGCTATGGTTCACCTGACACTCGCGGTATTTTTGGTCCCATGTATTTAACTGAAAATAGACGTGAAGCATTTCAATGGATTCGTAAGGCAATTCACGAAAATGATAACGTGACTGAATTAAAAGCACTATGGATGCCGAGTAACGTTCCTTTTTGGGGTGCCAACTCGGAAGATTTAGACCGTTTCATACAAAGTCTAAAAACTACTCTTGAGCAAAGGGATAGTAATTCAAAAATAGCTTTAATCCATCAAGGTAATAAGTGGAATGTTAGGCCATATTTAAAAAATATATTTCCATGCGGGCTATCCACTGCATTTGAGCTGGATAGAATTGAGCTGTTTATAATTCCGGGGATTTTAGGTTTTATACAGTATCACGGTCAGCCTAACACTGACAGTGGTATTAGTTTACCAATTGGCTATATAACGAAGAATCCTGAGAGAATAAAATTTCTGGAATTGTTTTTTAAATCTAGGATTGGTGAGCTTAGTAATTTGAATGTCACTTGGGGTTTTAATGGAGACAGCAAATCCCCAGCGACCAAACAAGACATTCTGCCAACAAACTGGCTAATAAGTCCTACCACACAATATGCGACTAGGCCTATTCTTAGCATTAATCGCTGATATTAAAGTCAGTTGCCCTCAATGGTAACTGACTTCTAGTGGTTTTAAATGAACTCAGTCATGATGCATCAAGAAATATCATTCCGCCAACTTATCTTGTAGATAAAGTAATTGTGTGAAAAAACCAAAGCTATGAAATTGGCTTTTCTTCAAGGAAATAATAAAAATAAACATTTTCATAAAAAATACTTGTAACAGTAACATTACTAACATCAAGGTATGTTAATCAACGGGGAGCAAGTCAATTGTAATCACTTAAATTGGAAAGCTTGATACCGAAATATTTCCTGACGAATAAGTATAGTTACATATGTAGTGGTCGACTAAATGGACTTTATCAAACCGGGTAAGCCGACGCCGAATGCCTTTATCGAACGGTTTAACCGGACGTACCGGACAGAAATGCTGGTTTTTTTACCTATTAAGAAACCTGAACGAAGTACAGGAAAATAGACATCACTTAATCACCTTCAATTAAGTTTCTATCTTATATAAGCAGGGTAGCTCCAGTGTACCCATGCCTGAACCGAAAATATAATTGTCCAAAGCCCTAACTTCATATAATTAGGGTTATCAGCCGCCCTACTCCCTGTCCTGCCACTACCGACTTCATGTGCAAGATTCTAACTTCATATAATTGGCGTTATACAAAGTCAGGATCCTGTCCGGGATCCCTGAAGCTGCCGGATCCTGTCCAGCCCACTAATAACCGTACATAAAGCAGGCATCGCTACGTGAATTCTGATGGGGTAACCCCCTGCTTCTTTCTCAGAATTTACGTAGCGTTGTCTATGCGTTTTGGGCTGAGACATGCTCGATTTTAGTGGATTAGTAGAAGCGACCGCTTCGAAAATTCGGGAAAGAAGCGATATCGCTTAGCTTTGACAGTTTTTTATGACCATAAACGTTCTATGGTAACCTGTTACCAGCGACCAGATAAGTTGCGAAGCGGTGGCCATAGCCAGGAGATTACAAACGGTATTTCTGTCTGGCAGCACCAACCTGCCTGTATGCCGGACAGCTATGCCTGCAAGAATCGTAGCGCGCCTGACTATCATATGCACACCGACACCGGCTAGGAAGTTACGCCGTAACGTAAAGCGGGTGCTTCAGGCTCTGCTTTGGTATCTTATCTCTCTTAAAATACTATCCACTGTAATCAGTGAATACCGTTTTACTGAGCGATTTTAAAACATTATCCAGCACGTCCGTTTCTGTGGATGGATTGTTTTATCCATTATTTTCAACAGTTAGCGTAAAAAGATTTTTGAAATCATCATTGCGCTCTGCAACAAGCTTCCATCCACAGCGGTCAAAAAGCTGCTCAAGGCCAGCTACGCTCCCTGTGAGGCGCGCCATCAGTGGTTTCACCTGACGGCCTTCGGCGTCAAACGCCGCGGCCAGACTGGTTTGCGAGATATAGACGCTGTTCAGACTGGGGTTCAGGTTGACTGCATGACGTCCTGACCACTCCCTGTCTGTGAGCAACCGGTAAATCCAGCCCATATCTTTTGCGGCTTCCATTGCAAAGGTGAGGCGACTGAGAGCATTCTGTTCAGTAAGCGTGCCGGAACAGGATTGCCACAGATAGTTCAGCTTGCCGGCCAGCTGCGCTTTAACGCCATACTGTCGACCCTGCTTCAGTAACCAGTCAATGTCTGGAGCGACATCACGAGAGAAGCGACGCTGCTTCTGAGCAGAAGCCAGCCAGCGCGTGAGAAAGAGATTTTCCTGAGCGGCAGAACATACGGTTCCGTCCTTTCGGGCCAGAGCCAGTGCGATAAGTGCGCACCAGGCCAAATGGCCAGACTTTTCTGTCAATGACACTGCAGATTTTCCCCGTAAACACACAGAGCGGTTATTTTAACGCAAACAGTTTCGAACATCTGATAAAAGTGGTTCTTCACACAGCGCTTCTGCTGTCATGGTATTATATTCGCGTCATTTAATGAGTCAGCACGGATGAAGAAGAAAAACAGCACGCCCACGCCTCACGACGCGACTTTCAGGCAGTTTCTCACGCAGCCGGAGATTGCCCGGGACTTTATGGAGCTCCATCTTCCGGATGAGCTGCGTGCGCTCTGCGACCTCAGCACCCTGAAGCTGGAGTCCGGCTCCTTTGTCGAGGATGACCTCCGCCAGTACTTCAGCGATGTACTCTACAGCCTGAAGACCACCGCCGGGGACGGCTACGTCCACGTGCTGATTGAGCACCAGTCTTCCCCGGACCGGCATATGGCCTTTCGCTTGCTGCGCTACGCCGTGGCGGCCATGCAGCGTCACCTCGAGGCCGGGCACAAGAAGCTGCCACTGGTGATACCCATGCTGTTCTATACCGGCAAACGTAGCCCGTATCCGTATTCCACCCGCTGGCTGGATGAGTTCGACGATCCGGCCGTCGCGGAAAAGCTATACGGCGGCTCTTTTCCCCTGATCGACATCACCGTTATCCCGGATGATGACATCATGAATCATCGCAGCATGGCAGCGCTGACCTTACTGCAAAAGCACATACACCAGCGCGATATGGCCACGCTGACCGACCGGCTGGCCACCCTGCTGATGAGGGACTATCTTTCTTCATCTCAGGTGACGGTGCTGATACACTATTTACTGCAGGCGGGAGAGTCGGCCGACTCCGAAGCCTTCGTTCGCGAACTGGCACAGCGTGTGCCGCAACACGGAGACGCACTCATGACCATCGCACAGCAGCTCGAGCAGAAGGGCATTGAGA
>Ga0157364_1001539_pt1 | contig 19817 bp, 11 predicted proteins | sample AttsexASBM2_FD_111476 | JGI IMG/M metagenome (GOLD analysis project Ga0157364, IMG submission 111476) | Fungus gardens microbial communities from leaf cutter ant in Ribeirão Preto, State of São Paulo, Brazil - Atta sexdens ASBM2 | ecosystem: Host-associated > Fungi > Mycelium > Unclassified ...
ATTTTAAAATAAGAACGGATTATAAATACGTTTTATAATCTGTCAGTGTTTAGGATATACGGAAAAAATCTACAAATTGCTATTATATGCCACGAATTGTTTGCAAAGTCAGAAGTTTATAAGAAGTGAACTTTGCAAGTATAAAAGGATCATAATTCATACAGTTCGGACAAATACATTAAGATACTTGCGAGACGTCTGAAGTATTATATTATAATAATGTAGTTCGACGATACGAATTACAAAGAGGATATTAAGAAATGCAATACATCACGCTCTAATTGAAACCATTGTGATATTTATTGAACATGAGATCTTTCCTGACACTTGCGTCAGTAATTTAAATCAAAAGTTTATGGACGTAAGAACATTATTGGTACTTGGTATTTCTGAAAAGCAATTAATGAGATCAATAAGAGAGACTGCTATTTTGATGTCAAAAACTAAAACGAAAGCGACGAATAAAATAAATCAATAACAATTTATCCTCGTAAGTGGTCCATAAGAAAAATGCAAATTGTATACGGATTACATGCTCCTTGTGTTCCTTGTGCAAGTCAGATTGGTTTCATATCCAAACGACCATGTCTGTTCTAAAGATGAACCCGGATCTACAAGTTTACTCACGCCGCGCATCGTGTAATACTTCAAACTCTGGCTACATCACGTTTCTCTGCCGCTCTCATTTGTAAATGTTACCTACACATTCTAACAACGCGCAATAATCGTATGTTCGACGTGCAATCGCAGTTTACGCCCGTGTATCGATTTATAATTACGCCCGAGTGTCGCTGGCATCCGAGCTACTTAGCGGACAATAACGCATTAATTGCCGGTTAAATAAATCGATCCTCTTAAACGATTACGCGCATCCACTGCTCGTATACGATATCCTCTCGTACCAGTATATGCGGATAAAACGCGGAAAATGATGGTGGTCATAAGCGCTTCTTCATTAGGGCTTATACGAACGTAAATGCGCGTAAGCATATACAAGGGAGATAAGCGAGTGCAATAAATGAATAACGGATTAGTTTCAGCGATGGATAAAGCGATACGGCGCCGGTACACGCATCGGTGTGTATATAAAATAAACTATGTGTGATAAATGAACAGTCGGTTAATATTAAACTTTAGCGCGCAGCCGCTGAATCGTATTTATAATTGACGAGTCCGCGGCCGTTACTCACCGCTTATTCTTGCCTGGTTTATCCATGCGCATACACGCGCGTGTATTCGCGCGTAACACGCTCACGCGATAACGAACGAATCAATAATATTTTTTTTTTTTCACGTCAAAATATTCGACAAAAACGGTGCGAAAATAAACCGTCCTCCGTCGAATGTCGATCGCTGTGACGTGTTTAACACGACGTTAATTGAATTGTCCGCGATACGGCAATTAGTGATAATAACCGTGTTACTCAAGACGCGACTTTATGCACCCGATCAAAATTTCAATAGACAATTTAATTAATTATCAATTAGCGCGGCAACGCGAACGTTACACAACCCGTGCCCCTTTAATACCAAAATGATGGAGTGGATAGCGTTTTGTTTGACATTGATTGAACCATCGGCTGAGGAATTACGAATGGTAACACGGTGTAATCCATGAAATTTAGATATTTATCGAGGAAACAAGGATTTATCAATTGAAAGAGATTAATTAATGTAATTTGAAAGAGAGAATGGGTCTGTGATAAGGGAGAAAATGTTGGATCGACTCCGGATAACCATGTATCCGTGCTTACCGGTCAATCTGGCCCCATAATCCGTTCTTCGCCGCTGATCCGCTGCGGATTTTCTAAGAAGAACCGAACGGCGCCGGGATCGACCGAGGGGTCCCGGCTGGTCCCGCACGAAGGGCCCCACGGCAGGCCGGCTTCCGCTTCGCTCGGCGCGCTGGGCTCTCGCCGTTCCATTATTCTCGTCCTCTCCATCCTTTTCTCCCTTCCCCTCCGCAAGTACGTTGTACCTTGTGATTTCGTAGCGGTTGGGGCCTACCGATCCGCCACGCATTCAGTCGGCGTTTCGCGCGAAGCGCAAGTGCGCGCACGCATGTACGCACGCACGCACGCATACACGCGCGAGCGGATAAAAGGAATCCCAGAGTAAGGATGTGACAGCTGCGACCCGCTCCTGGAGGCCCGTCGCGCGTCCGTACCGTCGCCCTTCACGCCGTGTGTGGGCAACCGGCACTCGGGAGAAAAAAGAAGAATAAAAAAGAAGAAAAAGAAGAGAACGCTCGGAGAAGTGTCGCGACTAGTGATTCGAGATATGAGAGACATCGCGTTCAAAGCGTACTGTGAGAGAGTTGATCATCGTTGATCCTTATAAATCGAGTTTATCTCATTTCCGCGAGATCGATAAAACGCACACGCTGGCGAAAGGATATCATATCGAGCATGCTCAGTGAAATCAGTTTCATAGGCGATTGAGGGCGAGCGATGTCATTGATTAGCTGCATGCCGGATGGATGTTACATTTTAGTTGGTGATTTGAATTATTATGAAAAAAATAATTAAAAGAAAATCGGAAGATTTCTTTTAAGGAAAATAGGAGCAATAATGGATTTGTAACATTAAAAAGTTTCAAACTTGTATCATCAAACTGCCTTTTGGTTAAATAGTTGGCCTATTTTCATATTTTTATTGTCGAAAACATTTATTAAATAATTCTTTTACATAAAAATAAAAAGTTTTTTCGGAAAGGATTGAAAATCCAAAATATATTTGATTAGAACATTCGTGTATAAAATTCGTATTAATTAGCGATAAAAGAAAGACTGTTCTACTATACACAAACTCATAATGAAATTGGTTGGAGAAAACGACCGGTTTCGATACGGTCCTCCGGTTTTTCTACCATCACAACTCTTTCACTTACCTCTTCTTCCGATATACATACCGCAGCATAAATCAAAGGTTCTTTTTTACTCCATTCCATTTTTTATTATGCGCGAGAAGAAAGATCGTTTTTAATAGAAGGGATTAAAATAGGACGTATTAAGCTAGAGAAAAAGAATTCCAATAAATCAAGCGTTCGTGTTAAAAATGGAGATCTTTACTGAAGTGCTCGTCAATCGATATTCGTCAGTCGAAAATTACGCTTTCACAAAACAGAGCGTTTAATGAAATCTTGGTGGAGAAGCCACCGTTGCACTTGAGAAGTAATATCAAACTTACTATCAAACTCGTTTGTTACCGAACATCCTGTACATATATATGTACTTCTATTAGTGATACATGAAAGTAGCAATTTATAGGTCGTAATTTACGGGTACTTGGCGTTTAAAGCTGCACTCGAGGATCTGGGGAAGTTTCAAGCGCTTAAGAGTTTCCTTCTCTAACATACCACCTTCTTTGAGATATTTGTCGAACGTTCAAATGCACTCGACGAAATGGATCTCTTTGCAGGTCGTAAACGTCACCGTGGTCGCCATTCTTTCCTCAAGTTTGCTCGTAGTACTTGAATTTCTCTTTAATGGGAAGGAATGGCTATCTTTTTCAAACATTGTCAATCCGTCATTGTCAGTATCCAATTACCGCTTGTGTGTCAAAATAATTTTATATCAAATCTTGATTTCTGGATTCCGTATAGCACAGATATAACTAAAAAAAAAAATCACTTTTTCTAACTGACGAAATTTTTTAAAGAGAGTTATAAGCCCTCAATGAAGTAAAATTTTTGAATGTTTCTTTTCTATTTAAAATTAGTAATTTTTTTTTAAGAACTTAACCAAAATAAAGCAAAATAATTATATATATAAAAAGATATACTAATTTAATTTATAATCGTGATGAGATTAATTTTTTTATTTCTTTATTTATCAGAAATATTAAATCCCGCTATAAAAAATTTGACGCACTTGACGCAAAATAATTACATTTATTATATTTATAATAATAAAATCTCTTCCTCCTCTTCTCCCTCCCCCCCCTCTCTCTCTCTCTCTCTCCCTCTCTCTCTCTCTCTCTCTCTCTCTCTCTCTCTCTCTCTCTTTCTCTCTCTCTCTCTCTCTCTCCTGGTGAAGGATATAATTTACCTTACCGGGATATAAATCGCACTGTGCAAAACAATGTCGCACGACTTCGCAATAACCAGGATGCCGTATCCCCGAGCGGACTTTAATGCATACGTAATTTAATCGTGCATCACTGGAGTCCTGGGGTTTGTGGAAAGGACAGTTTTCTGTTGTTTGCGATTCGCTTGTTGTTATTCTCGCGTGCAGTCGCGAGAAATCCAGTTTTCGCAATAAACTCACATCACACATTCGTGCATCGCGTCGCGTCGTGTCGACTACTTCTTTCCCCTTGCCGAGTGGCAACTTCTGTTGCATCGCTCTGCCCCATTTCCTTTTGTATACCGTCGACCCCGTTTTCTCTTTCATCTTCTTGGCGAGCGAATGACAAATTCAGAAGCGGGCTCGGCCCGGTTCGTCCACAGCGAAAAGAGAACTCTCAAGCAAGATCATCCCTCTTGTATCCTCGTCAGAAGTCTCGTCGAAAATGCACGCTGTAAATTCTCTCACGCGTCGTTACGCGAAGGAAAACATGGGAATAAACGTGAAAATTCGTAATGGTTTATGTTACAAGTGAACATTAATAGCTCTTTCGTCGTGAACGTACGAGAGTGAATAGTATCACTTTACGATTTTCGTGAAAAAAAAACTATCTGGGGAATATTATTCTTTGTAGACTGGATGGTCTGTTATATTGCCGGCATTCGTAATCGATCCGTTCCAAACGTGCGAATGTTTCCTCGTGACGTTTCACGCAACTGTGAGTGTGTAGTCATTTTTAAAGTTATATTTGAATATTATCGAATATCATGTTACATATATCGTACATTCCGCTAATATTTTTATGGAATATTTATTTAACATACTTCTATACATTATCTGTGTCTTTTATTAAAAAGAACATTTTTGTAATTCTCGAATATTTCATATGAGAAAACCTTTGATAACACATTTTTTTCTTTCTACGTTTTATCGCAGAATATTCCTTTCTATATTAATAATTGAAAGTTGTAATTGTAAAAATCGAATATCTGATAACTTTCTCTTAAAACGTAACATGAAAATTGCCATTAGATCCGAGTTACTAAATAATTCTCTCAATTCTCTTTTTCTGTGGCATGAAAAAATAAACAGATCGCTATGAGTGCCGAATGAAGCGTGAAAAAATAAACGGTTTAAGAGATTACGCTAGTCTCTTAACTCCGTGAAAGCATTTCGTAGATTTTTTACCACGAATAATATAGAGTTTTATATTTCATGACTATATAAATTTTCTATAAAAATACGATGTCGAAATAATATTGCAAGCCTAATTACATTTTTATAAATGCAACAGAAATAACTTATATGAAAATTATTTAACGCAATGATTTAAGGTTTGAATTATAATTAATTATACATATATTACTAGACAAAACTCTATACAAAATAAAACTATAATAATAAATTTCATGTAAAATTGAATGATTTCATACACTAGAAAAAATGTCTGGTTACATTAATTGGAATTCTACAAAGATTAATTATAAATTCACCACAGAGGTTAATTATAAATCAGACATTTATAGTTAAATCTATCAAAGATTCTAATTGAGATAATCAGAAATTTAATCATCAGAATTCTGATTGATATGATCAGAATGCGTTTGTTTGTACTTCTTGTTGATACATCCAGAACATTTTTCTCAGTGTATATATACATTTTTACAAAAAGTAGAAAAATTATTTTATCGTTTAAACTTTCTTTTAAAAATACTTTTTAAATAATTAAAGTTGATTATACATAAGTTTTTCTTCAAATATCTATTGTATATGCAAAAGCGAAGATTTATTGCTTAAAATGTAGACATTAGTTAACTTAGTTTTAATTATTATAAAAATTTGTTTTATATATTTTAAAACAAGAACAGTGACACGCATAACTTGGTCATGTGTAACTCTCGTGGCTTTTGGAAAATCAATCTCAACATGATACTTATCATTCGAGCACTCAAGCCTAAGCTGTTGGTCAAGCAAGTAGCCTCTTCAGAATGTATTCAACGCGACTATCTTCCTTCTGCGTCTCTTCATGCGTTTACTACAAGAGAACCGCGGGAGCTGACAGCTGAATCGTTTGACCCATTTCCTCTTCGTCGTTTCGCAATGCATTGCTAACATAACGGCCTTTTGTACACCTCGTATTGCTCTAGCATGTCCCACTTGCAACGTCGGAAATCGGCTGGATGCGGTTATGCTTCCTTCCGTTTTCCATCGTCGATCTCTGTACCTGACTTATACATGCATCAAAGGTACCACGAGAACTCAAATTTTCTTTTTCTGAAATTTTGATCTCCTGTAGAGCTTTTTGTGAAAGAGTAAAGATTACTAATGTTTAGAAGAAATTTTTAAACATATAAATATAGATGTATGTTATGTATCAATTACAAAGAGAAATATTTTCTTGTCATGCAATAAACAATAGCTAAATGAAGTAAAATTCCTTCTATAATTAATAACGAACATAACAGTATATTTATTGCTAACGCTCGATAAGCAAGAATCATGTGGCGTGGATTTTTCCTTGGAAAAATGTATGTATACGATGACTTTCACATGAACAAATTTTTGGTAGCCGCTTTTCTAGCACAAATAATTCATAAGAATTTTTATTCCATACTTTGTACTTAGTATATATAAAGAATATTTTCTCTTATTATTTACATGTTTACATGTTTATGGTTATAAGAATATAACAGATAATACAATCAAACGCTTCTAATGAAGATATTTTAAAAATATTTTTTTCAAATATAGACACATCAAATGATAAACGATTGCAGAGTTAATATTGAAAAATTGATCAGGATCATGTATAAAATAAAAATTTTTTTAATATTTGTTAATTATTAAAATCATTAAAATACATCATAATTAAAAATCTTTTTTATATTATCTAATATTAATTAGATTATCAATAAATTTTTGCATTAAGATTGCAGGATTTAATAATAGCTCCTTTTCAAATTTTTATCTTTTTTAGCACGTTAAGGACTTCGTAAAAGATTAAACACTGTTTTTCAATTACGTCAAATTGACAGCGACGTGAGCAACGCGATTTCACGGCTCATCGGTCTCGTTAATTAAAAACACGACGCTCCATGAAGATATTATAAGATCTTAATTTGAGATTTCCATACATAGTGCATTGAAGACATGTTCATTAAGTAATATAACCCGCGAGATCCGTATGGAAGGTGCGAATTCGAGTAAGAGAGGTTGTATTTCTTGGCGTATCTAACCTGTGCTTACATTGGATTACGCCGAATTGTACAGCGTTACGAAGCGCACACGAGAATCCTACATGCGCATTGGTCCTCGTATTTAGGCGAATTAACGTGGTGCCGCAGGGCAACGAGGATTCTCCATTATACACGCTGGGGTCGAGGAACTTCCGTAAAATGGAGACGTGTTAATATTTGCGTGCATATACCGGATCACACGATTACGTTACTCAGCAAACAGTCTCGTGAGTAATGACCGTCGTATCTTGATGCTCACGGTAATCCTCTGCACATTTCGGGAACATTGAAACTCAGCTCGTCCGTCACTTTTAGTCCGATTTCCTTTTGTCCTGAAGAATTTTAGAATCTCGAATCGGCTCTTTGAATCATACGCCACTTTAACTTTTAAAAGAAAAGAACTAAATTTGAAGTTTACGTCGTCATTAAATTCTTCTCTCGCCTTTCACAGCTCTGAACATTCGATGGCTAAGATATACAAAAAAAATTTTTGTATCCTAACTCATGGTGATCAAAGTAGATGATCTTTTCGCAAGAGGAAAAAAAGAGAGAAATTGTTCGCTAATATCTTCTGTGAAGGAAGATTCTTGATTGAGATAATTTATGAATTCATTGAAATAAAATATTCGATTCATTTTATTAATTAATTTTCTTTATTATAATAATTAAGTTTCAGACTCCAAGCTACTCCAAGTACAGAAAAAATCAAATTCTTGAGAGAGAGAGAGAGAGAGAGAGAGAGAGAGAGAGAGAGAGAGAGACAGAGAAAGAGAAGAGTTTTTTTCACACACACACAACACACATTATTACTTCTGATTCAAGCATGCATAATCTAAGCATGACACAGACATATCCGTATTGGAAAAATATAAGCTATCATATTGACGAGGATAAATTGTGGTTGTCAACTAATTATTCGGATTGCGTAGGTGGTGCGACCACACCTCGAAGACACGTAAGAATTGTGACTCGTATCATTATGAATATGTTTTGCCGAGTCACTTATGCCGCTGCGGTGCTCAGCTCGATCTGCTATATCCAGAGGCGGAACAGAGAGGAAGGATGCATGGAGAAGTGAATCAGACGAGAGAAACTCATAAGGGAATAAGACAGAGGAAAGAAAAGAGCGAGATAGAAATCGTCGAAGAGAGGAGAAGTCGACGAGATTTCGTCTTTCCCGTCTCTTTTTCTTCCTTCTTACGGCGTAAGCCAGTGCTATTTCTGGCTTCACTCTTTTTTTTCCTTTTCGTCTTTCTCCCTCTTTCTCCCTTTTCCTCTCTTTCTCTTTCACTGTTATCGTACACGTATTTGCATATACAAGCTGATTCTACGGAACGCATTTTTCCAGGAAAGTGTAAACTTTTTCCAGTTTTTCATGTATTTGGTCCCACATTTCTGAAATTGTCTGAAAATCTTGTTGAACAAAATATAAAAATGTAAGAACCTGGAAGTTTGTTTTAATCAGATAACTTTTAGTTTAAAGAAGTCATATTTACATTTTTGACATGTTCTTTGAGATATATTTATGTTGTAAAATAGTTTGAGAAATTAAAAGACGTTTAAGAATTTATACAAACAATTCATTATTATTGCGCACTAATTATCGCAACAACTCCTATTTCCCTTGACGTTCTTGTCTTTAATTTGTTATATAAGCAAGTTATATTTTAACATTTTTTGGGACAAATAGTATGGCTAAATATTGAAAAATAATATATCAAATGAATTTAACTGCTTATATTTGATGTAAAAATGTATCCTTTAGTAGTTCGAATCATTTGCTTAAGCAGCTATGGACCTACCGAAATATGGCTCGCATGTGCATATAAAGGCTGATCATTCCTCTTTTGCGCATAGCAGCCGAGAGAGACAAAGGAGTTGGCTGTTGGATCCCGACATTTTCCTTCTCTCTTCGCCCCCCCCCCTCTTTCTCTCTCTCTCTCTCTCTCTCTTTCTTTCTCAGGCCGTTCCCTTCGTCTCCTTTGAGTATTCCACGAAGTTCGCATACTCTAACCCCGGCGTCGTTGGAATCTTAATTACGTTACAGTCCATTCATGGCAGCTGATGTCCCGACAACGTCATCACGTCTAGTCACGACGTATCGACCGATTAATCGCAAGAGTGTTGAAATGTCTTTTTTAAAAGTAACCTTGGAATAAAAAAAGAACAGAATTTCGAAAGATTACGATCTTGGGAACAGAAAAGTGGTGAAAATAATGTGATTAAAATAGATTCTCATCTCAATTCTCAAATATAGATACGTTTTTATTGCGTCGTAATGTAGCAGGATTTTATTTTCTCGATATATTATTTCTTGATTTATTTTTCGGTTGATGTCAATTGTTAGTTATAAATTATCGACATTCTTCGATTCTTTAAGAAAGAATTGGCAAATATCTCTGCAGCACAATGTGACGAATGCGATTCACCTTTGTCTGAATTTCACTGAAGAGCGCGTTGCAGACTGCTCGGATTACGTTCTTCTTTTCAGCTCCATCAAACGAAAGGTTCCCTCGCCGATTCGACAACATATATACAGCGTATATACATCATGATCCTTCGAGATGTTTCTACTCCGATATCCGATTAAACGTCACTTGTCGTTAAAAAGAGCTTTAGATGCTTCAATCCTGTCGGTGTACAAGTCTGCATCTCGAAACGTGAACATTGTTCCTCAATAAATTGAAACAAAGACTGGTTTTGATTTATGAAATTCTACTAGAAATAATATCGATAAGAGAAAGAGAGAGAGAGAGAGAGAGAGATTTCTTTAGTTGGATGTGACATATTTACACAACATGTTTTCCTCAAAAAGTGTCTTTGTCGAGAATTTTTTAATCTAACAATAAAATCCAATGTGCGAGAGGCAAACAAAAACGTATGAAAATTAAATGAGACAACAAAAGAAGCAATCAAGTAAAGAATAACAAGTTCTGGAAGTATCGATTAAAAAGCAGTCGTTTACTCGCCGTCGTTTTACCAGTGTTTCTTGTTCACACGTAATTATTTTTTGGCTATTTTGAGTTCTCCTTTCATATGACATTAAACTTCGATGGTATATAACGTGCGCTATGATTGCAGCGTAGAATCGTTAACAAGAGCAAGCTTCGCTTCATTTTGAGCGCGCCGGCGATTTTTGCTTTACGTCTTCCGCGTTTTTGTCGATGCTCTTTCACAAATCATATATACATGTATATACGTGTAAAATGCATACATAGCAGAAACGAACCAAATCCAGGGTAACGGGGAAATGTTAGGGATTTTAATGGAATTGAATGAAAAGTCAAATGGTTCTCTCCCATATCTATTCTTTAGGCGATAAACCCGTATCCGTGGATCCGCTTACAGTCGGTTGCATCCTGCCATAGATGCACCGATAACTCTCGCCTCCTCAATAAATGGTCACTATCTTCATCTTATACGAGGCGACAGCCTGACCCACGCTCTTCACCATTAACATTCTTGTCTTTTGATAAAACTCTGTGATTCGGAGATATGTCATCAAAGAAGCTTAAATCAACCTTTCTTTGCTACATTCGTAGACTCTTCATCGTTTCAAATTACCTTTTTGCCGATAGTTTAATTGAAATTTTTTTATTTCCATTTTTTGTTCCACTTTTATTAAATAAGTCATAAATGAAATAAATATCTTGACATAATTTTCAAAGATTAGACCAATAATCATTTGCAAAATAGATGTATACTGTATGAGATAATTATATCCAAGTGAATTTATTTAAATGATTAAATTTTAAAGTTCAATTAATTAAAATTAAATTAAATTAATTAAAATGAAATATAGAGAGTAGTACACATTATATATTTTGACAGAAACTTTGGATATTTGGATTACGCTCTCTTTTAATAAATGAACGTATATATATGAGCAATGTGACAAAAGTTATTTGCGACTTTATAGTACCCCGTTGAATATCATGGTTTAATGTAATACGCGTATAATATCGTTGCATAATTCCACACTGTATTATCACCCTTACGACGGGAACAGTGCATGGGCAATTATATTATACCCATTTAATTAATTAGATGCACACAGTGCAGAGGATATAATGCAACCTCAGAATTCGCAAAAGCACTTGACGCAATTCGAGAATAGTAAGGTAAACGACTGGTATGGAACAATTATTAAGCGCAACGAGGCACAACGAAATTTCAAATTAAAGGAGTCATAACGTTAAAGTCGTATTATTTCATCGTTTTTTTTTCATTACCGCTACATTGATCGCTTCACTTGTCCCTCTCTTTATGTTTCATTGACCGGCGACCATAATTTATTGCCTGGTCACCATCCGGTCTCATGTATCGTTCAAAAACGATTGGATTAAGTTCTACCGGGTTAAAGTGCCTCGTTTACGTCCATAAGTGGCTCTTCTGCTAATCTCAATTCTGAGTCATCGCTAACACAATTGCCTGAACAAGCTGACAGCATACGTCGATGAAGACTTACGTTCATCATGTTGTGCAATTAGCCGGCTTTAATTGAGGCGTGGTTAATCATGATCGATGGCAAGCCACTTATCCTCTATCTACTCAGTACATGTACGTAGCTTTAACTACCGCTTCTGTTATATTCTTACGCATTGGAAGAAGAGCATGCTTTGAGAGGATTTTACATTTAAGCTATCTTACAATTCAATTAATTAATTTAGATAAAACTCTCACAGAAATAAATTTTCTCGTCTACACTAATTACCGAGAAAAATACTTCTGATGATGAGATCTTCTGGGAAAATATTTCAAATCTAAAATGCCATGTTTAAACCATTGGAAAAAATACTTGATATCTCAAGTTTCTTACATTTATATTTATTTGTGAATTCTTTGACCAATGATCGATTCATTGACAGTTTTATAAATGATGAAAGGAAAGAAATTATATTGCTGTCGGGAAAGATGCATACGCATATGATTAAACGCACTGAAACTTTGCCTTTGCTTCTTTGCACTTTTAGCCACTATATATGAAGGCTTCCGCACACTTTCAGTGCCCACTCGAAAGCTCTTTTATCGCGATGCAAGGTGCATAGTTTGCACGATGCAACGTCGGACGTTTTATCGTCTCGTATCCGTATTCACCGTGCGTAAAGTCACGTATATCTTTAGCGCTGACCTGAGAATTTTTAAGAAAATGTAGATCTTATATCAGATTTGAGAACTAAACTCTAGATTAGATTTTTAATACTTAAATATATTTATTTTTGCATTTGCAACTATTGTATTATATTGTATTTAAATGTAAATCATATATTTTTATTATTTATAAGAGCGCAGATTTATTCAATAATTTATTGCATTTTTTATTATTGTCTTTTACGATATAAGATTAAAAAAGTTGTAACTTATTACGTATTTTTTAATTAAAACTTTGATATGCAATAGTAAAACTTTTTTAAAAACTTGAAATTTATATATTAACATAAATTGAACTTTTTTTAATCGTGAGTTTAATTTCCTTGAATTCTTACGAAGAAAGTGAGACAAGTTGCTCTTGCACTAACATTCTAATCATACGAATTTTGCAGGATTTTTAAAATTAAACACTCATTTTTGATGATTTTGACAATAATAAAATTTAAAAAACAGATTTTTTTTAAAGTTGACGCACCTTAAAAAGTGACTTCTATCATAATTTGATTCGCCTGTAATACAAGTTGACCCTGTACACTTCACACTCGTTCAATGATACGACTTTACGACTTGGCGACAACATTTCTTACTTACGTGGTAGTTTTCTCACCTCTTTCTTCACTTTTTTATAACACTGACACGGCAGTATTGACGACTTCGAGGGCTCTTAGGGACTCAAAAGTGTCTAGAAGCATCAATCAGAACAATTTTCAGCAAAACACTTTCTTGGATTTTATTGTCCAATGATTCTTACTTCAGTAACATAATTATTGTTGAGTAACTTATCTGAGAAATCCACACAATGTCTTCTGATGGAAGGATAATTACTTAATCAACAATAATCGAAAAATTATTATGATGAATTATTCTGTATTAATCAGATGAGATATAATTGATGTTCTGTTTTGTTATATATTTTTTACATAAAGCAAGAAGCCATTTATTTCTATTAAATTTATGATATAATTAAAGCTTTAGAATTTACCAAGTAAGGATTTGCCAAGAAAATTTGTCAGGATTTGCATCATCGCTGGTTCTCTAAGACAAACTAAGTTTGTTAAGGCTGATTACATTAATACCAGTTAGTTAATTTAAATAATTATAATAATTTTTATATATGCATTTTTTTAAGCAGCATTATTCATCAAAAAGGAATGAGATTTGATTAAATAACAGTTGAGGTTAATTTCAAAACATCTTATATAAACTGAGTCTCAAATTAAATAAAAAAAACTGAGAGATATTGCTTTACGTGCGAATACATTTTATTTTTATTTATGAGAAACATCTATAATTATTTATAAGATTCATTTATTAATTATAAATTACTTTGCTATAATTAAATTATTAATATTACCTAATTTATATAAGTAATCTGCTTGTCAGTAATTCTTATTTAAATATTGTATATTTATTTAAACACTAATTCCAATCTTGAAGTTCGAGCTGTTTAGCAGTAAAGTAAGTGGAAATTATTTTCCCTTCACGTTGAGGAAATCAGTTTTTGAACTTTTTTCCAGAATTTCCGGAAGTACACTTTAAGGGATGCGATTAAAAAAACTTGCTTTGTATATATACGAACGTATTGTACAATCTCCGCATTTTAAACGCGGGCACATGTTTTATGCCAAAAACCAGTTCTACAGCGTTGCCGCGATCTCGCATACAAAACGGACCCTACTACTTCCCGTTGCAGTTGTACATTGGTTAGTCATTTCCTCCATTCTTAGTACAGTGCCCTCCTGCCGTTTCGTTGTAGATACTCTATTAATATCTTTCGATTTCAGCAGATTCCTCGTTCTTCCTGGCATATCTGCCTATTGGAAATTCTGCAATTTCTATGCGCATTTAAAGTGTTCTAATATTCGTCTCTTTCCTTTGGAATATTAACGCAAAAATTTAAAAAGAATCGCTATGTACTTTTTGATTAATATCTAGAGTCGCAATGTAAGATCAAATTATAATCCAATTTCATCAATCGACGTATTTAGCGTATTATATTAATTTTAATTAAATTATGACTACGTCATAACTAAATTTGTAGTTGAAAATTATGTAATATCAAACACGATTTATTTTAAGCTTTAATTAAATTTAATAAACTAATATTATAATATTTGATACAATAATTAAATTAGAGAAATATAATATTTGACAATAATTATATATTATAATATTTTACTATTTACGATTATTCCCCTCTGTTTTTTCGGTTAGAAAAATCAAGAAAATACGAGTTTCCAAATTTTTCTTTTTCGTATAAATACGTTTCAATCGTATTTTATCAACGACTCTCTCGCGTAAAGCGTTTTTTATCCGTTGCCCTGCAGTCTGTCGGTCTCGATTCTGTTCTCGTCGTGCGGCAGGGCTTATCTAGAGTCGGTGTTGGTTGACACTGCGTTAGTATTGCCGCACGGCCGCGTTATACGTGCTCTTTCGTTAGTACGGCTCAGTTCGCTCGCGCCTTGCCAGCGTGCGCGTAGGCTTCTCTCTCTCTTGAGCTGTGCGGTGTTCACCGCGCCGTACTTCCCTGACATTTTCCTCTCCGGCGAACCGAAGCCGCTTAACCCGGGACCACGACGACCGATTGCAACCGTCCGCGAAATTCCGATCAAAATGCTTCGATCAGCGTGAAAATGTGAGAAACATATATACTCCTATAGGCAAGAAGAAGATCGTTCCTGTATAAGAAAGTCTGCCGGATGTCGGCGAACTGCGGTCTCGAAGTAGAAAAGAAGAAGTATAGAAATCGATAACGCGTGGAATGTTCATTCGCTTACGGATTCGCTATGCTTGCGGGATCGCAAGACGTGTAATGTTTGGAAGAAAAGTGCGAGAATGTGTGCGACTTTTCGAGTGCGTGTGTAAATTAATTTCGCCTAATGATTTCCGCGCTTCCGTTTCGGTCGGATTTGCCTTGTGCGCGTGATTGAGAACAACGTCGAGAGGAAGCGTCGTGGCCGAAGGGCTTTGAAAGAAAGGCGACGCTGGAGGATGCAATTTATGAATGCGAGGTGGGATACACCTGCGCGCGGCGTAACATTGGCGTTCTTCCTCGTCCTTCGCGATAAAAACGGGAACGTCGAAAAGCACCAGGCGAGAAGCTGCTTGCGAGAGATCTTAATGGAGCCGCCAGCTCTCGCATCGACGGTGCATCGCTCCGACACGCATTTTTTTCGGCGAAAGGTCTCGGAAGACGTGGACGCGGGTGATAAACTTCGGCGCGGAGGATCGTCAATCAAATAGACCGTTTATCCTTAACGCGTCTCGACAGTAGTTATAATTAGACTCTCGGCCGAGGTTGCGCAGCCAACGCGTGTTGGGAAGGAAAGCGTCTAAAGGGAAACCTGTCTGGCAGCGCCATGATAGTGAAAGTTAACCAAAAGTAAATCAGCTGTGATAAGTCCTGTAATCCGAATTGCATACAATAAACATATATTACGCCAAGTAACAAATAATAATTATAATAATAATACATATATATAAATATCTATCTATTTAATACGAAGTCTAATTTAAGAAGAAGTCTAAGAGGAAAATTTCAATATATCAAGTGAAAAAGTCTAAAGGAGAGAAGAACGGCAACAAGCCGAAAAGCGATACGTGTGCAAGAAAAGAGTATGCGTAGTGCATTTCTACAATATCACCGCAAGTGAAAGAAGATCTGAAATAACATAAATTTCTGACGGAGCAAGAAACGAACAGCTGCAGACAGCTAAAATTCGACGGAACTCGTCGGAAAGAGAAGCAAACGATCTGAACGAAAATGGAGCTAGTGAAAAGCGGCACTATCGAGATGCTGTCTCGTCGGAGTGTGGCGATAAAGGATTATAGTGTCGAGAACGGCAGCGAGGACGAAGAGCGGTGCGATGAGAGCGATCGGACGTCCCTCAAGATCGACCTCTCGATGGCAGAGCAGTTCTACTACGAGGTTATCTCGTCGTTCGAGCAGGAGGAGGTATATAGATAGTCCGACACGCCTGTATTAATTCATTACATTTCCCGCGCGCCGATCTCTCGACTTCAGTGCTATCTATGCGCAAGAAGACGAACGAGTCGACAGTGAATCCAAAAAATTCTGAGCGGCCGCTTAGGAGACGCTATTTTTATTTCGCGTGCGATCTCTTAAGCTGCATTTTATTTGATACTCACGGCGCTCTTGAAATCATTTTACCTTTGTTGTTTATCAAATGTTTTTAAACAAAGATAAACGTTGTTTAAAAGAACTGTGAGCTTTAAATGGATATTTAATAATCCGACAATTAATTAAGAAATTCTAATGTAAAGTTAACTTTTTCGTTAATTTAATATTTCGTATATCTCAATTTTTTGTATATTCTCAATTTTGTATAATATATTCAGATCAAAAATACACTTTTGCTTTAAAACTAAGTGACTCGTACAATAAAAATAGGAACGATGATTACAATGATGATTAAAAATTTGAAGCAAAAAGTTGAAAGTCAATAATTGCTAATAGAAAAATAAAAATAACGTAAGTACTTAACATTTAACAAAAACAAAGTAATATATTCCGTAAGATTCGTAAATCTGAGCCAGGAATTTCTGAGAATCTAAAATAACATACACGTGAAGTAACAAGGTCTAGAAGGAATGAGTAAAACGACAGCACGTGTTTTGGCATCTCCCATCCCCTCGTCATTGACCGCGATCAATGACGCGACGACGTCAGGTGCACGTGCAGTGCAGAAGCAAATTGCATAGCTTTAATCCTTCTGTTGCCGTCGACGTTCTAATAGTTTACGAGTGCAATGCCTCTCCTTATGGCGCACGACGCGTGATAAGCTCGGACGAACCGGCGAGTTTTGGCAGCGTTACAAAACGCCGTTTATTTTAGCTCGAGTTGGTACTTTATGCACATTTCTGTACGTACTCGGGTTGCTTCTGACTGTGAAATAACTCGGAGCCACCGCGACAATTATATTTCAATTGAAAACAACGTTCGTGTATCTCAGAGATATTATTTACAAAGGAATCGCACGTGCTTGCTAAACATATCGCGTCAAATCCGACGGGATTTGCATTTTCATTCGTTCTCCTTTTATACATTTATTATATATATTGATGTCAAATCGTATCTTGACAATTTCAAAAGCGTTCGCCTATCGACTTGTTGTATGTAAACTTACGTATTTTTCAAAATATATACACGAAGAAGAGATACCGACTACTCTACATAAAGAAAAAGAATTAAAAACGAAGAAAATCGCTTGTCCCGAGATAGGGGCTATTCTTAAATCCCGACACGCAATGATTGCCACTCAACGATTACCAACCGAAACTCTTGTTCTTTTTTTTTTCGTGCACTTGCAATTCCGCAAGTCACTACTTCTCGATCAGCACGGTCTGCGCATCCGGCGGCCATCCGGTACGCGCATTTGCGCAATTCACGAATCGCTCTAGGGGCGAGCGAATCTAGATCCCAAGGCGAACCAGTCGCTCTTATAAAACGATGCAATAAATAATGTTAGGCCGTAATGCGAGTGCCGCGAGGATTATCGTTTCAAATGTAAGCCCGCGCGGCACGCCTACTAAATTGTCAATCGCAAAACGTCCGGGACTGCACCGACATATTATAGCTGTAAACCACGCTCGTTATTCGGCTCATTAATTAAATTGTTTTGCCATTCTCCCGTATCAATGAATGCATGTTTCCCTTCGTCTTTGTACCGTGTCATCAGCTACGATTATTGCGGGACAAAATAATAGGAGAGGAGATTCGAGCGTAAATCGGATTTTGAATTTAAAAAACGACTCTTTGATTCACTTTCTCTTTGACTTAGTCTGCTGTCTTTCTTGAATAATTAATTTTACTTCCGTCTAATTACTGCGCTTTTCTCCGGAACTCGTTATTTTAATCTCATTAATTTTTTGTTTTTGTTCGTGTCTCTATAAGTATCTCTGAACAGTTATTATTACCTTCCAGTTGTTGTAATACGTTGATGATTTGTTGATTATTACATTGAAAAAAAAATCTTAATTTCAAAGAAATGCTCTGCTCGTATTCAAAAAAAATAATTTGTTGAATACGAGCAAAGAGATATTTCTTTGAAAATAAGATTTTTTTTTTTTTTCAGTGTAACATCTCGACGCTTCAGTTTAATTGCTATTTAAAAAAAAAAAGGTTATATGTCATTAAATTTTAGCTCGATTTTTTCACACTCTGTTTTTAAATACAATACCTTCTATTTCGAATTGAAAAAGATTATAATTGTTGTGTTTCTGTAAATGCAACATAAATAAAGCTATCTTTTGCAAATTTAAATCAATACATACCGACGATATTTCCATTTTCACGATAGTTTCACAAACATGAAAGACGAGCTCAGAATCTCCGCAATGTGACGTGTACCTGTCGTGGAACGCATTGTTGCTAACGAGCCAAGGATTTTTCTTCGATGTTTTCTAGCGCAAAAACGAACCAGAACGAGAGGTATGAGATTGTTCTATCGAAATACCGATACTCCGTCGTTTTCCATTCTGCTGGTTGGACGCATATTTTTGCATAATTAGGTTCATAATTTAATAACGCATCCTGAAAACTTTCCATGGTGTTACTCAGTCTCGGCACGGAATGCTCCCGCTCGGTAAAGTGAACTTCACCCTCGGGATCGTGGATTGAAAATATAAGAGGAAAATACCTGATAGTCGCACTGTTGCATTGCGCGTTAACATTCTGAGCCCGGAAATAAAAGTGCTCCCGAGGCATTTAAATCGCTAATAAATCGACGATGATAACATCACCGTCGCACGTGTAGGAAAAGGTCGAATACTCGCTCGAATAATATCGGATATCTTAGATTTTTTCGATTTTATTTTCCTGGCAAAAAATTAAGTGTAATATACATGATATGAAATGTTCTTTCTTATATCAAAACATTCTTTTAATATATATTTTTCTAAAAATGGAAATAATCAAGATTTTTACATTTTTAAATGTCATTATATTTTCTTGTTTTTGTAAATTGGAGTTCAGACAAAAATATATTTGTTCAAAAATATGTTTTTTGGTAGATTATCTGTGTCACTCGCCTCTCTTATTGTCATTTGCTTATTTCTTTTTTTCTTAACGGCTAATATCATGCTTTCCTCTTCATTTACCTCATATCTTCCCCATATATACTTATATCAAAACATAGCCATTAGAAGCCAAATCTCGTTGATTATTCATTGTTAGGATTCGATATTGTTGTCTCATTGTCTGATACCCAAATAACGAAAAAACACTATATAAAATCAACAGCTCTAAAATAAAAAATATTTTAAACCCATAATTTAAAGAATAATAGATGCTTTATATTAGCGAAGTAAAAATGAAATTCTATTTATATTTAATAATGTGGCTG
>Ga0157364_1001541_pt1 | contig 19810 bp, 25 predicted proteins | sample AttsexASBM2_FD_111476 | JGI IMG/M metagenome (GOLD analysis project Ga0157364, IMG submission 111476) | Fungus gardens microbial communities from leaf cutter ant in Ribeirão Preto, State of São Paulo, Brazil - Atta sexdens ASBM2 | ecosystem: Host-associated > Fungi > Mycelium > Unclassified ...
ATGAAGTTAGACCGCAAAGGCGTCGCTATCAGAGCCGCGCTGGGCATGTATCTCAAACCTAAGTTGGCTCAGGATGCCGCACCAAAGGATTTGACCGAAATCCTTAACACATACAAAACGCCGCAGACGATCGCGCAAGCTATCAGCGCGAAATATAAACCTGTGCTGGCGGCAGACATGGAACTGGCGCCCGAAGAGCTGGTGGAAGTTATTGAAGCCTCAGCCGGGACCGTAGAGCCGGAGAGCACTCCGTCGGTTGCCGGCGATGACGATAACGAGGCGATCCTCGCCGCGCTGCGCGAAGCGGGCGTGTCGGAAGACAAAATCGCCGTGGTTGCGGCAGCACTGTCTCCGGCGGCGGATGAAGAGGTGGACGAGCGACCTGAAGAAATGCCCGGCTTTAATAAGCCAGAGACCGTAAGTAAACCGGCAATGGATGAAGCGATCCGACTGGCTGCCGACAGCGCTACTAAGCGCGCAGCGGCAAATTTCCGCGCTATTCGTGAGGCGGAAAGTGAAGTCAGACCGCTTATCGGCGACGTGGTAGCGATGGACAGCGCGGATGATGTTTACCGCACCGCGCTTGAACAAACTGGTGTCGACCTGACTGGCGTCCATCCGAGTGCGTTTCGGAGCATGGTGAAATATGCCATTGAGCAAAAACAGGCTGTAAAAACACCTCGCGTGGCGCTGGACGCAGCGGCGGCATCTACTTTCGCGGCGGATTTTCCGACCGCCGGCAAACTGAAACGGAGTTACTGATATGGCAGGTTTTCAGACGCAGATGAACCAGTACCCGGCGCCGGGTATTGAGGGCAGCTTTGCCTCGGACAATCCCTGGGCGTCGTACGTAGTCAGCGAAGGCGCGCTGGTGGCAGGCAATGACGGCGTGACGATCGCCCGTTTTGCCTGGGTGATTAAGGGCGTGGCATCCAGTAAAGGCACTGGCGCGCCGGCGGGCTTTGCGCTGCGCGACGGACAGGCATCGATTGTTGAATGGCTGGGTGCCGCCTCAAACGTTATTCAGCCAGGACGTGAAGTGACGCTGGCGGTGGCAGGCGACTTCTGGGCTGTGACCACCACCGCCGCGACCGTCGGCCAGAAAGTTTTTGCCTCGCTCAAAACTGGCGAGATCGCCACCGGCGCTGCGGGGGACGCTATGGACGGCTTCGCCGAAACAGGCTTTGCAGTGGCGAGCGCCGGCGCCGCGGGCGAGCGTATTAAAATCAGTACCTGGAGCAAATAATGCCTAAATTCAAACAGCACTACGCCAAGGCCAGCCGGGATTACGGCATCATTCTGCCGGGCGCTCAGCGATATCTTTCCCCTGAATACGCCTCTGATTTTCAGCTGGCAATGGATGCCCAGCCTGCGCTGGTCACCACTTCAAACTCCGGCGTACCGGCGTACTTTACTAACTTCGTCGATCCGGAGCTGCTGCGCGTACTTGTCACGCCGATGAAAGCAGCCCAGATTCTGGGCGAAACCAAAAAGGGGGACTGGACGACGCTCACTGCGCAGTTCCCGATCGCCGAATCCGCAGGTGAGGTCAGCTCATACGGCGATTTCAGCAATAACGGCATGGTGACGGCAAACGTCAACTGGGTGCTGCGCCAGAGCTATCACTTCCAGACTTTCACGAAGTGGGGCGAACGCGAGCTCGATATGTACGGTGCAGCGCGAATCGGGTGGGCGGCCGAACTCAACGTCGCATCTGCCCTTGTGCTGAATAAGTTCCAGAACAAATCATATTTTTACGGTATCGAAGGGCTGGAAAACTACGGCCTGTTAAACGATCCGTCGCTCTCCGCCGCTATCACTCCCGGCTCAACCGGTACGGGCAGTTCTCTGAAGTGGGACGATAAAGATGGTCAGGCCATATATGACGACATTTCTGGCCACCTCTTTAAACAGCTGGTGAAGCAGACCAATGGCCACATTGAGCGTACCGATCCGATGAAATTATGCATGTCTCCCACTGCTGAGGTAAACCTCACCAAAACCAACATGTATAACGTCAACGTGACGGATTTGCTGAAGAAAAACTTCCCGGCCATGACAATCGAGACGGCGGTTGAATATTCAACCGACGCGGGCGAGCTGGTGCAGCTCATCGCCGAGCGCCTGGACGAGAAAGACACTGGCTACTGCGCATTCACCGAAAAGATGCGCGCGCACGCAGTGGTGACCGAGTCCTCATCCTGGAAACAGAAAAAATCCGCCGGCACCTGGGGGGCGATAATTCGCCAGCCACTGGCTTATGCACAAATGGTAGGAGTGTAAATCATGGCAGAACTGGTAACGGTCGGCTGCAAGCTGCCCAACGGCATGGTGCTGGAAGTGGATCAGAAAGAGGTAACGGTCGTGGGCTGGCGAGGCAGCGAAACGCGCATCATTGGCGGCTATGGACTGACGCAGGTAGATAAGGATTTGTGGGATGCCTGGCTGGCGGCGCACAAAGAACAGCCCTATGTGAAAAAGGGGCTGATTTTCGCGCAGGACAACGGCAACAGCGCCCGCGCTCAGGCAAAAGAGCAGGCGAAAATCAAGTCAGGCATGGAGCCGCTACCGCAGGATAAACCCGCGCCGGGCATCGAGCGCGATGACGAAGCTATGGGGAAAAAGAAGGAGTGATGCATGGCCGCTGTCGTCTTTAACCCGAAGCTGTTCCGGGAGCTCTACCCGATGTTCAGCGCCATGAGTGATCCGTTACTGGAGGCACTGTTTGTTCAGGCCTGTATGTATCTGGATAACACAGATGCCAGCCTCGTGATGGATCTGAAAGAACGTGAACAGCTGCTCATGTTGCTCCTAGCGCACCTTTGCGCGCTGCGGGGATATGGTGAAAAAGACGGCGCGTCTGGCGGTAGCGGACTGGTGGGGCGCATTACCAGCGCCTCTGAGGGGTCCGTGTCGGTGTCGGTTGACAGCAGCGGCAGCAACGACGAATCCTGGTGGTATTTACAGACACCGTGGGGCGCGGAGTACTGGCAGCTCACGTCTCCTTACCGCTCGATGATTTACCATCCGGGATCCTCTCCGTCGCGCTATCCGGGTCATTACTATCGCGCCGGTCGTTGCTGGCGCTAAGGATAAAATATGGCAAGTCGGGTTACGGGGGGCACACAAAATCTGCGCCAGCGGCTGGAGGCAATCGTACGCGGGCTCGAATCGGGTAAAAGCTTAAAGGTGGGTTTTCTTGAAGGGGCAACTTACCCTGACGGGATGCCCGTTGCAAAAGTGGCGGCGGTGAACGAGTTCGGCGGCCAGATAAAAGTGCCGGCGCGTGAACAGACGCTCTATTTTCGTTACAACGAGCGTAACGGCCGAATAGGCCACCGCTTCGTGAAGCCCGCAAAGGCAAATTTTGCCCAGACCGTGATGATCCCGGCGCACACCATTACAGTGCCCGCGCGCCCGTACTTTCGCAGCATGATAGCGCAGTGTTCCCCGTCGTGGGGCAAGGCCATGATTGCTGCCCTGGCGGCCTCAGACTATGACGCCCGCACATCGCTGGGACTGCTGGGGGAGCGGATTAAAGGCGAGCTGCAGCAGTCCATTATCAGCTTTAACGACCCGCACAATGCCAGTTCGACAGTCCACAAAAAGGGTTTCGACAATCCCCTGATCCACACCAGCCATATGCTAAACAGCGTGGATTATTCGGTTGAAGGAGGTGACGAGTGAATCTTCATCGTATAGCCGCGCGCGCGATCGGGGCCGTGAATCCGTTCGTAGAAGCGCAGATATACCGTTCTACCGGCACCCAGAGAAAAGCTGATTACTCAGTTACGGCGGGTTACGCCGCGCCTGTCACAATGCGCGTGCAGAAGCAGGCGGTCACGCAGGCGGATATTCGTCACCTGGATAATATCAACCTGCAGGGCGTTTTCACGTCCATTTATACGGACGGCAACTGGTGCGGTATCAACCGGCCAAAACAACAGGGCGCCGACAAGTTCGTGATTGGCGACGAAACCTGGCTGGTGGTATCAGTGCCGGAAAACTGGCCAGACTGGACGAGGGTAGTGGCATGCCTGCAAACGTGACAATTTCAGCAACTCAGAGTGATTTTTATAAAGCCCTTGGGGATTTTCTCCAGGGGCTTTTTTCTGATGCGGACATTCGTCAGTCACAGCAGAACTGCGATCCGATGCCGGCAGGCGACTTTATTACTATGACCGCGCTGTTTTCGACTGGCCTTTCAACAGGCGTAGTGACGTATAGCGCACCGGAAACGGCCGGCACCGGCGAACAACACATCACGCGCACGGCCCGATGGCACTGTCAGCTGGATTTCTATGGCCAGACGGCTGCAGAGCGGGCAATGGCGGTTGCCACGGTGACGCGATCACCTTTTGCCTGCGACTGGTTTCGCGCCTACGCGCCAGTGCTGACGCCCCTGTGGGCTGAAGATCCGCATCAGACCACGATGATCAACGGCGAACAGCAGTATGAGCCGAGGTGGACGCTGGACTTCGTCGCCCAGATTAATCCGGTGGTTACCGCGCCGCTGGAATTTTTCGACAGTATTAACCTGAAAACCCTACCCGTGGAGGCTATCAATGCCCATTCCAATTAGTAAAGACGTTCAGATTAACCCCGCGGTGCTGGCCGCCGCCGGCAGCGCGGTCGATTTGAACGGCCTTATGTTGACTGACAGCAGCTATGCGCCCGTGGGTGCCACTCTGTCTTTTAGCTCAGCCTCTGATGTGGCCGACTACTTCGGCAGCGCATCGGATGAATACGACGCAGCCAAGCTTTATTTCAAAGGCTACAACAACTGCACCCAGACGCCGGGGCAGCTACTTTTCAGTCGCTTCAACCGGGATGTAAGCCCGGCCTGGCTGCGCAGCGGCGCGTTCAAAGGCGTTTCGCTGGACACGATGCAGGCCATCTCTGGGAAACTGACGCTGACCATCAGTGGAACAAAAAAAGAGGCTGACATTAATCTGGGCACGGTGAAAAGCATGGCCGAGGCGGCCGACGCCATAGGCACGGCCATTGGCGAAATGGTTACGGTCAGCTTCGATACCACCCGACAGGCGTTCATAATCGCGGTAAAAGATGGCGACGCTGCCTCATCGCTCACGTTCGGCAGCGGCACCGCAGCGGCGGCTCTGAAGTTCACCGCGGCGACCGGCGCGGTACTGTCGCAGGGGGCGGCGCCCGCGACAGCGGCAGACAGCATGAATGCGTTGGTCAGCCAGACGCAAAACTGGGCAGGCCTGGCTACGGTGTTTGAGGCGGAAGAAGCGCTGCACCTTGCTCTTGCTGAATGGGTCAGCGGTCAGAACGATCGCTATTTTTATGTGGCCTGGACCTCAGACGGCACTGCTATCGTCAAGGGCAGTAAAGACACCGTCGCATATAAAATCATTCAAAGCAGCTACTCGTGCGTGGTGCCGGTTTACGCCACGGACGTGAAAAAGGCAGCGTCCGTGCTGGGTTACGCGGCGGCGCTGGACTTTAGCCGGCGCGAGGGGCGCGTGCCGTTTAAATTCCGTGAGGTAGACGGCCTAAGCCCGGATGTTACCGATTCAGTTACCTATGATGCGCTGATCGCCAACGGCTACAACTTTTACGGGCAGTATGCAGCAAATAACGTGACGGAAAATTACTGGGCAGACGGCACGATCACCGGCGATTTCAAGTGGCTGGATTCGTTCTGCGGGCAAATCTGGCTCAACGCCAACCTGCAGGGCGCCACGCTTGTGCTCTTCAAGTCAAACCAGACGATACCGTATAACGCGGCAGGCCGGGCGCTGGTAGAAGCATCCCACAGTGACATTATTCAGCAGTTCAAAACGTGGGGCGGTATTCGCGAAGGTGTCACGCTGTCGGCGGCACAGAAGCTGGAAATTAACAACGCAGTTGGCGCCGACGTGTCCACGTCTATTTATGGCAAGGGTTATTACGAATATATCGTTGACATGACTCCTTCCATGCGCGCAGCCCGCACCAGCCCGTCCTGTTCACTCTGGTACAGCGACGGCGGCAGCATCCAGAAACTGACCATGTCATCTGTCGAGGTACAATAATGTCCGGAAACACTATTACGTCAGCGGATGCAATCATCACGCTGACTGTGGCCAATCTGTATACCTCCGGCGTGCAGCTGCAGGGCTTCGCGGCGGATAACATCTACGGCACCGAGGCGCTTGACCTGGCGGAAACCGTCCGCGGCGCCGATGGCAAACTATCCGCAGGCTTCATCTACGGCAACATTAACCAGACCTTTCACATTATGCCCGATTCAGATAGCCGCACAGTGTTTGACACCTGGGCGACTATGTCACGCACCGGCATCATGGTCTACCGCTGCAACATGACCGTTATTCTGCCTGCCATCGGGCGCAAGTATACCTGCGTAAACGGCGTGCTAAAGCAGTGGAAGGCGCTGCCAGATGCGGGCAAAGTGCTGCAGCCTGCCCAGGCGGTTATCGAGTGGGAATCTATCACTCCGGAGGCTTATAGCTAATGGCTCGGAATGAGACGTTTTTTACCCAGGGCGCCGCGGGGCGCGATCAGGGCAAGGTTTTTCATATCACCGAAATGTCTGCGTCGCAGGCGGAGTGGTGGGCGCTGCGCGCGCTGATGGCCATGGGCCGGGCAGGTGTTGAGGTGCCTGACAACTTGCGCGAAATGGGCATGGCTGCGCTGGCGCTGGAAGGACTGAAAGCCATTTCCTGTATCCCGCCGGACGAAGCAAAGCCGCTGCTCGATGAGCTGATGGCCTGCGTCCAGATTGTTCCCGAACCTGCAAATCAGGCGGTGCGTCGCGCACTGCTTGAAAATGACATCGAAGAAATCAGCACCCGCCTTAAGTTGCGCGCAGAGGTATTCAAGCTGCACGTGGATTTTTTCACCGCCGCCACCCGTTAGACATCCCACCCGGCTATGCCTGCAGCGATCGTCCGTTCGGGCTGGTGGAATACACCAACATCTCGCGTACGCTGGCGACCGTAATTTCGGCCGGCCGGGCGGATCTGCATCAGTTGGATACGGTTTACGGGCTGGAAGACATGTGGAACCTGCTGGAAATCATCCAGGTGGATAACCATAACGCCAGAGTAACGGGAGGCCGCTGATGGCAGACATTCTTGACGAGCTCGTACTCCAGATGGATCTGGAGTCAAAAGACTTTCGTTCGGGCGAGCTCGCGGTCGTGGCCGGGCTCGATCGCCTGACGGAAATGATGGAGCAGGTGGCGGCAAAATTTGATGACGGCGGCAAAAAGGCGTCGGCATCGCTGGATAAAACCGGCAAAAAAGCCACACAAACCGGTAAGGAGATGGAGGCGGCTGGTAAAAAGGCATCTTCCTTTTTTAGCAGTGTACGCACGCAGGTACTGGCGCTGGCAGGCGTTAGCCTTTCGCTGGCCGGACTGAAAAATTTCGTCACCGGCTTTACCGGCAAGCTGAACGAAATGGCAACGCAGGCGGACGCCTTCGGGATGTCCGCGAAAAGTCTGGATGGCTGGATTAAAGCGGGTCAGTCATTTGGTGTTACGGCTAATGAAATCGCTGGCGCCTTCTCGCGCATTAACGACACAAAAGCCCGCCTTGCCAGCGGCCTGGGTCTGGATCCTCAGCTGCAGATGCTGCTGCGCGCCGCCGGACAGGCGGGCGTTAACATCGATATTACGCATGACAGCACCGAAGAGGTGATGCGTAAGCTGGCGCAGGTGTTCCCGAAGCTGACAAAAGCGCAGCAGCAGGCCTATGGCTCCTCGCTGGGGTGGGGGTACGCGGGACAGCAATGGCTTTCATCAGGCCATGCCCTGCGTGATGTCGATACTTATACGGCGCGATCGGGGGTAACGGACAGGGATATCACGGCTGCTCGCCGTTTTCGGCAGGAGTGGGCCCAGATTGAGCAGTCGTTCGAAAAAACAGGATATGTGCTCTTCAGCGCGCTGCTGCCGTATGTCGGCCAGTTTAATAACTGGCTGCAGGAATTGGCGAATTGGGCGGCGAAACATCCTGATGAAATTAGGGAAAAGGTCGAAAAGTTTGTGGCTGTTATCGGGAAAATCGCAGGCAACGCTGATGATGCAGCGAAAGCAATCGGAGGCTGGAAGCATGTTGTTGAAATCCTAATAGGGCTGAAACTGGCGAGCTGGCTGTGGAAAGTGTGGGGCGCATTTTCGGCAATAGGTAAGCTTAAATTCCCGGGTCTTGCTGCTGGGACCAGTTTAGCCGGCGGCGCTGCGGTAGCTGCGGGTGTGGCAATAGCTTCAGAGCCTTTTGTTGACAAGGCGCTAAACCAATTGTTTGGCCAAAATGATTATTTTCAGCGCGTGAGAACGGCCAGCAACTGGTCTGATTTTGGCACTGCGTTACTCGGGAATGGAGATGCCCGATGGATTGATGGAAAATGGACAGACAATCGCGGGCAGCACACACAGTCCGCTACGCAGCACGCACAATCCGCAAAAGCACCGCATGAAAGCAAAGGCGCCGTTCTACTGCGCTGGCTGGATCCTGAGTTTGCAAAAAACGAGGCAAAGTATGGGCTGCCTTCGGGTCTGTTGCGCGCGGTTGCGATGACAGAATCGGGAGGCGATCAGTTTGCCGTGTCCGGCGCCGGCGCAAAGGGGCTGTTCCAGTTTATGGACGGTACCGCACGGGACATGGGGCTGAAGGGCGATGATGTATTTGATCCCCATAAATCAGCCGCCGCCGCGGCGAGATATCTTTCGCAGCTGATGACAATTTTCCATGGTGATCTTGGGAAGGCACTCTCGGCGTATAACTGGGGAGCCGGTAACGTAATGCGCAAAGGACTTGGCGCCGCGCCTGAGGAAACACGGCAGTACGTACCTCGCGTACTGGCTCATCTGCCCCGGCCAGGTGCCCGGCTCTCATCGCAGTATCGCGGCGCGCAGGCAGGAAACTCGGTCACCCAGTCGACCCACATCGGCACCCTGAACGTGACGACCAGCGCAAACAACGTCAAGGGCATTACCGAAGATGCGCATCGCAAAATATCACGTTCAAGCCTGGCTATGAATTATGCCTCTGGAGTCTCCGGCTGATGTTTTCTCTGAGCGAAACTATCCTGCTGAATGCTGTGCGGGGCGGTGGCCTGCTGTCCATAGTGAACAGTACGCTCTCGCCTGGCTACGGCATTTATTACGCATCGGGTGACAAAAAAAATCAAAAGCCATTCAACCCGAAATCGTTCGTCGTGACGGAGTATTCGGGTGAGGCTACTATCGGCAGCGCGCCGAAGGAAAAGGGCGCTTATTCCTCCTTCAACAAAGTGCAGCGCCCGCCTGAGCTGCACGTCACGTTCACTGTGGAAGGCTGGACGGGTTACTCGGGCAGCGTGTCCAACCTGACCGATTTCACGCTGACGTCGCGCTCTGACGTGCTGGCTGTGCTGGAGACCATGCGCACCAGCGCAGAGACTTATGACATCGAGACGCCGGATACGGCCTACACCTCCTACGACCTGACGAAATATGACTACCGTATTCGTTCCGACAGCGGCGTTACGCTGCTGATGGTCACGGCGGTATTTCAGTCCGTAATGGACGTCGGTGAAGTAACCATTGCTGTTGATACCGGAACATGCCCAAACCCTGACGCGAAGGCCTCGCAGGGTAGCTCGCTGGTGACGCAGAACGTGCCCGGCAGCGTGAAGCCGCCAGCGGCTGCGGACCTCAGCAGCGCGCTAAGCGGGCTTAAACGGTCCGTGACTGACGCGACGGCACAGGTGGCTGACAACGCGATTACGACGCTGCAGAAGGCGACCGATACGGTCACTCAGGCGTTTTCTGAAGGGCTGAGTGGCGCGACAAACCAGCTGAGCCAGTCCATAAAAAACCTGGCGGAGAACCTGACCTGATGAAAGAAATTACGCTTAAGCCTCTGAGGGCACAGCGCTTCACTGTATCGCTCGCCGGGCAGTCCTGCATCGTGCGACTGAACCAGCGCAGCACAGGTCTCTATATCGACCTGACCGCTGATGGCAGTGTGGTGATGCAGGGCGTCATCTGCCAGAACGGCAACCGGCTGGTGCGCTACCGGCACCTGCCTTTTTCGGGCGAGCTGTTTTTTGTCGACCTGCAGGGCAACAGCGATCCGCAGTGGGATGGACTTGGCGCGCGCTATCGACTGTATTATCTGACGGCCGACGAGGTGTCCGCATGAGCTATCAGACACGTCGGATGAAGGTGGAATTTACGCTGGAAGACGGTGGCACCTTTGACAGTCGCGGTAATATCCTGACGCTGGAGAACGGACGGTGCTTTGCATCCATTGCTGCTTACGGCGGCATGGCCGGAACAGAACTCACGCTGCAGGTCTGGGGGCTGTCGGTTCCGCATATGGCGGCGCTCAGCGCCCGCGGCGTCTGGATTCAGGGAGTGCCTCAGAACCGCCTGCGCGTCTGGGCTGACGGGCACCTCATCTTCGAGGGCTTCATCACGGATGCCTACGCTGACTATAACCAGCTCCCGGACGTGCCGCTGGTGGTGACCGCCAACATGCAGTTCTATCTGCGTGCACAGGAAGTGGCCCCGTTCAGCGCGTCCGGTGACGTTCAAGTCGCGGATGTTATCCGCTCGATGGCCTCGCTCGCCGGGCTTGCGTTTGAAAATACTGGCGTGACGGCCACGCTGTCTGATCCGGCGTTCCGGGGTAACATCGTTCAGCAGATGGCGGATGCAGCCAGGGCTGCGGGCTGTGAAATCGACATTGGCATGGAGAAAGTGAGCATCTGGCCCCGCGGCGAGACGCGGGGCGGCACCAGCCTTTTTGTTTCACCTGATCGGGGATTGATTGGCTACCCAGTATTTACCGGCGTCGGGCTGGCCATCAATACTCTCTTTTCCCCTGAAATTTATAACGGGCGCCTTATTCAGGTCGCGACGGACTTACCGAATGCGTCTGGGCAATATCTTACGCTCGGTGCCCAGCACTCTTTAACCTCATGGACGGAAGGCGGACAGTGGTCGACTTCGGCCTCGCTTCAGCCCTACGGCGACTGGTGGCAGCATGGCACAGCTCAAAGTTAATCCTTCGGATCTGCACGGCGATGCAAACCTCCAGGACTTTATAATGCGGCAGTTCCTGTCGCGACACGTATTTATCACTCTGGCGGTTGTTATCGCAGCGCGCGACGGCGTACTGGACGTACGCCCTATGGTTCACGCTGTGACCGGGCGCGGTACACCTATCAAAAACGAAGTCATTTATAATGTGCCGGCCTTTCGCCTGCAGCGTGGCAGCAGCGCAGTAAAAATGAACCCCGTTGTCGGGGACATTGGCCTTATTGCCATCTGCGACGAAGACATCAGCGTAGTGAAAAAGTCCCGCCAGCCCGCGTTACCGGGATCTGCCCGTACGCACAACTTTGCCGACGCGATTTATCTTGGCGGTGTGCTGAACGGAGAGCCGACGCAGTACGTGGAATTTGCCGATAACCAGATCAACGTAGTCTCACCTGGTAAAATTTCGCTTAGTGCGTCGGATATAACAGCAACTGCGAAAAACAGCATCATGCTGAATGCCGAAAAAATTGCGATAAATGGCGAGACGTCAATCAGTAAAGGGCTGGCTGTTACAGGACCATCAACTCTGGAAGGCGGTGCCAAAATCAGCAATATCGATTTTAGTGGGCATGTCCATAGTGGTGTGCAGAGCGGCAGCTCTAAAACTGGCAAACCTCAGTAAACCTTCTATCCACAACAGAACCCGCTTCGGCGGGTTTTCTGTTTTCAGGAGTATCAACAATGCAAACCCGATCCCTCCTGCTCGAAACTGATACGTGGGACCTCACCCTGGACGACAGCGGGAATCTGGCGTTAACGGATAACCCGTACGCAGTGGCGCAGGACGTCGCCTGTGCATGTTCAACGTTCCAGGGGGAATGCTGGTACGACAACAGCCTGGGCATTCCGTACTACTCGCGCATCCTCGGCCATTGGCCGGGCACGCAGCTCATCAACGTCCGGCTGCAGCAGGAGGCATTGAAGCTTCCATATGTGGCCAGCGCCGCCTGCACGGCGGTCAGCGATCGTCAGCGCGGGATAACCGGCGTAATGATAATCACCGATACCAACAACGTAAACTCAGCGGTAGGTCTCTGATGATCAGTACAGTAAAACTCAGTACCAGCGTACCAGCCGTGACATTCTCGAAATCCGGCCTGCTGGTTCCGGACGAAATCGACATCCTGAACGGCCGGCTGGCGGACTTTTCCGGCGCGCTGGGCGGCAACATGAGCACCAGCCTGACATCTCCACAGGGCCAACTGGCGACAAGCGATGCGGCCATCATAGCGGATAAAAACGACCAGCTACTGGCCATCGTGAACCAGATAAACCCTGACTATTCCGACGGGCGTTTTCAGGATGGTATCGGGCGGATTTATTTTATCGATCGCATCGGGGCGACCGGCACGACGGTGACGGCGACCTGCACTGGACTGGTAAAAACGAAAATTCCCGCCGGCAGCACCGCGCGCGACAAAAAAGGGTACATCTACGTCAGTCTGGCGGACGCCATCATTCCGGCCAGCGGCAGTGTTGACGTGCTTTTTCAGAACCTGACAACGGGGACTATTGCCTGTCCCGCCGGCGAGCTGGATACCATTTTCAAGGCAGTACCTGGCTGGTCCGGGATCACGAATGCTGCCGCCGGCGTGCCGGGTAACGACGAAGAGACCCGCGCAAACTTTGAATACAGGCGCAGGCAGTCAGTGGCGGCCAACGCCCGGAACACACTTAATGCAATACGCGCCGCCGTGCTTTCTGTCGAGGGAGTTGTTGACGCCTGGGTGACCAGTAATAATACGTCTGAAGCAAAAAAAATGGGTGCAAGCAACTATCCCGTTAAGGCCAACTCCATTTATGTGGGGGTTTATGGCGGCGCAGCGGCAGACATTGCCGAAGCAATCTGGCGCAAAGCGCCGCCGGGCATTCCGCTCAACGGTGAAACGACGTACACCATTACCGACAGAGAAAACTATGCCGCGCCTTACCCGGAGTATGAAATTAACTGGGTGACCGCGAAGCCGGTATCGGTTTTTGTGAAAGTCAGCCTAGCAAAAAGCGACTTTCTGCCTTCCGACATCGTGACGCTCACGCAGGCGGCGATTAGCAATGCCTTCAACGGCAGCGACGGCGGTTCGCGCGCACGTATGGGCTCGTCACTGTCAGCTGGCCGCTTTTATGCGGACATCTATAAAATTGACGTGGATAACGTTGTGATTGAATTACTGACGCTCAGTCGTGACGGAACCACCTTTTCCACGTCGGTCGAATTCGGCATAGATGAAATTCCGGTGCTTGATGTGAACAACATTACCGTTGAGCTGGTGGGTGCATGATATGCAGAACACGGAAAAAACGGTACAGACCCAATATGCGGCCAGCCCGAAAATCAACGCACTTATTAACTCTTTCAATGAGGCCGTTTCAGTTGATGACTTCATTGAGCTATTTTTGACGCGTGTCTGGGACATTAATACCGCAGAGAGCTACGGACTCGACATCTGGGGAAAAGTCGTGGACGTCAGCCGCAGGTTGACTGTGAGTGATGATTTTCAGCACCTGGGCTTCAGCGAAGCGTTACTCAAGAGTCACACGGTAACGGATCCGCAACCCTTTAACCAGGCTCCCTTTTATACCGGAGAGTCATCGACAGAAACCGTAGAGCTGTCCGTTCCGGTTTACCGAAAGCTCATCATGATGAAGGCGATGGCCAATATCACGGATTGCTCGGTTCCCAACATCAACCGGATGCTGGTCTATATGTTCGGCGACAGCGGCCGCGCATATGTAACAAACGACGGCCCTCTGCAGATGAGCTACGTCTTTGAATTCCCGCTTTCAACTGCCGAACTGGCAATCATTCAGTCTTCCGGCGCGCTGCCTTCGCCTCCTGGCGTGAGCGTTTCAATCGTACAGAAGGTTTAAGATGAAACTGACCGACAAGCCGGCACAAATTGGCGTGCCCTTCGCCAGTAGTGGCGATAAAGATGCCATTCTCGTTAAGGCTACTCAGGAAACGAAGGAGAAGGGCAAGGCCGCCTGGGATTCAGGTTTCCCACCTCTGACCATGACGGCGATCGCAGCTGGAGGGATTCCCCCATCCGGTAAAGACTTTAATGGTGTGCTTAATGCCATTTCAGCTGGACTGCGCTTCGCTATGGCTGGCGGGCTTTATCCGTATGACGCTGATTTTTCAACAGCTATTGGCGGCTATCCGCTTGGTGCCATTCTCATTAGCGTTGACGGCAGTAAAGTCTGGTGGAACGTTTACGATGCAAACACCACGGATCCGGATTCAGACGAAGCGGCAGGATGGAAAAACTTGTTGCAGGATCCGGATGGCCTTTTCCTGAGAAAAGCGCAAAACTTGGGAGATCTGCAGAATAAGGGCACTGCGCGCAACAATCTTGGTCTGGGCGCGCTGGCGACAAAAGATGGCCTGAATGCTAATGACGTCGGCGCTCTATCGAGCAATGGCGGCTATGTATCCGGAACAACGCGGATTGACAGGCTTGTTTCTATCGGGAGCGATAGCAGCGGGGCTTTTGCTTACTCGAATGCCGGAAGTTACCTAGGAGCAATTAGTATCGGCGACTCCGACAGCGGAATTCTATGTCCCAATGATGGGCGACTTGTTATTTATGTCAACGACTCCCCAACAATCGATGTGACTAACGGGGGGACTACTATCGCTAATAGCGCGATAGTTAACGGTGCTTTTACTGTGGGGCAGGGAATTACAAGTCGCGCAGGTGTTCAGGTCGACGGAAATATTACCTGTTCCAATAACATCGTTGCAAATGGCAATATTACATCTAATAACGGGAGTATTACAGCTGCTGGCAATGTTAATGGTGGTGCGATTATCTCTAACGGACAGGTTTATGCGGGCAATACTCAAAGCTTTTTAGCCTCGGACGGTAACGTTTATGGTCCATTATGGGGGGGCTATCTAAATAACTGGTTAAACGGGCAGTTCGCAAATATAAATAACACTATTTCCAACGTAAATAGCACTGCGTCAGATGCCTGGAATAAAGCGAATGACGCTCAAGTTAACCGCGTACAAGCCGTGCGACTTGCGGGTGCAACGTGGACAGGCTTAATTGGAAACGGGCAGTATAACTGGGGTAACTCTGCACAGGTTATAACAGGTGTATATTCAACAGCAAACTACGCGCCGCAAATGCAAATGTGCCTGATGCAGATTCAGCACCTGATTGGCGGTAACTGGTATGCAGTGGGAATTGGCTAAAATATTTGTTGATTACAGGTTGTTCGAAATGAAAACTTTTAAAAACTTTCAGAGTTATGTTCCACAAACTCCGTTATTCCCGGGTGTCGGAAATATTTTGCATATTAAAGATGAAGAAGGACGGGACTGGTATGATCTTCGCGATGAGCTTAGCAGCGATTCACTTAAAATTGTGTATGATGCTGGCGACATCATACGGTCATGTGCATTAGATGCATCGACAATGTTCCCTATTAATATGTCGGTGTCCGAAGTTGACGTCGGTGAGGCGCCGGCAGTAGAAAATATGTGTCTTGGCGACTGGGTTTATAAAGACGGTAAAATTATCGCGCGTTTGAGCGATCCTGTTGTGCGAGCTGAAGAGCGTCGTCAGGTGTTGCTTTCAGAGGCGAACTCTGCAACTTCAGACTGGCGAACGGAGTTGCAACTCGGTGTGATCGATGATGATGATAAAGCTTCTCTAATCGCGTGGATGGCCTATATAAAAGCTTTAAAATCGCTGGATTTCAGCGGCCTGAAAAATGATGAGGATTACGACGCGATAACGTGGCCGCTTCAGCCTTGAGGAGTTAGCTGGCCGGAGGGCTGATAGCAAATCGGCACCCAAAGAGAGCTGGCCAGCTAACTTAAGTGACTATGTTTTATTCATCTTGAAAAGTAAATACTTCCCCTGGCTGTCTCAGGTCCAATCCAGGAACATATGTTTCTTGCCAAAATTCGCTGATGACATTACTGTATGTATGTACAGTAATTTTTGGAGGGAATCTGTCATGCCGCGCGAGTACGAAAAAGAAACTGCATTCAAAAATGCAATAAAAAGAGATCATCAGGGCCGCTATACGGTAACGACCGTCGATTTTGTTACAGAACTAGAGCGCCTGAATTGGCACCTCACGTTGAAGGAGGCGAACCGCTGGGTTGAAGTTCACACCACGACATTTCGCGATGTTTCTACCCAAGAGGGTGAAAAACGCACTTTCCAAGTTTTCAATCCGAACGGAGGGCTGTGATATGGGCTTCCAGTCACCCGCGCAAGATTATATTCAGCGCCGCCTCACTGTTAACGATCTTGTAGTCCATAATCCAGCTTCAACGGTAGTCATAGGGCGCGACAGCGGATTGCTGGTGATCGACCGAGACGCGCGGATCGCCAACGGCGATAAAGTTGCGCTGGTTTATGAAGGAGAAGCGCTGGTAGCGCGCGCCGGCAATCGCTGCTTGATAACTGAAGACGGGCAACGTATCGCTGCCGATGAGCTGGAGAGTGTGGTGGTGCTTGGCAAAATAACTTACGAGATTTTGAGTGTATGGCATGATGGGCGGCCAATGTAGTCCAAGAAAGAGCATAAAAAAACCGCCTGGCGGCGGCTTGTTTACTTCCTACCAGTTCTTGTTCGGGCTTTTTGTGTAAGAGCCGCTGCGAAAGCTGGCATCAATCGCATTTCGGCAGTCTTCATTGCCGCGCGGGTCGGACGTTTTTTTGCACTCTTCAACTTTTGCGTTTCGCTCCTTGTCGTGCGTCTTATACCACTCAAAACTTTGCGCACTCGCATCGAATCCGATGAGCAACATAGTAGTCAGCAAGCTCAGTGAAAATAGTCCCGTTTTCAATACTTCTTCCCTCTAATGAATGAATTTCTATAGCAATTGTAACTGCATTGCCCGCGGTGCTGTTCGACTTGATCAACTATTTAGACTAAATGAAAAAAATTAAAATCTGGCAGTTAGCGCCGAAAATGTCTATCCAAGACAGTCATGAGAAAAAGCGGAAGTTCATAGTTATGCAAAAAATTTTTTAAGATATTAATTACATTTCCGCCTGTATCAATAAATTAAGCACAGTGAACTAAGGTTTTTTCATTCCTTTATCAATCCTATCAATCCAGTGTAAAATGTCAGTATGAATTGTTTTAGCCTTATTAGTTATTACTGCTCTACGCATCTCATTATCATCAGGATCTAAAAAATGAATGAACTGCATGAAATATAGGAAATCATTGTCAAATGCCGTTCGTGGCTCTTTCACTTGTAAATGTGTTGAGCGATTAATACAAAATGCAATAAAATCAGCCATTTGAAGTAAGGGTTCTAAGTCTGAAGACTGATACATACCATTGTAACTAGCAACGACACCTGAGAAAATCTCATTAGCAAAAGGGGTCTTGGCAGGTTTCCTTCCTTCATCCATAAATAAAACGACATTCTCTAAAGATTTCTTGCACCTAATTCTTAATTTTAGTAAGAGCATTAACAAAGATAAGTCTTCGTATTTTTTTGTATCGAAATTTGGAAGGCTGAGTTTTATTAGTTCATTGCCATGATCTTTAATTGTTCTATCGTCAACAGTCTGTACCACAAATTTAATCTTAAATTTTATAGCAAGGGCTGCAAAGCGTTGAAATATTGCAATGTTACTCGTTAAATTGTTATCAATTAAACATTTCCAGTCGTGCTTTCTGTTATAAATGTCTGCAAAGTGAAACTCCTTCACTTGAATTCCAAGAACCAAATTTAACTCTTGCAAGTAATCTGAAATATTTTTTCTCAATAGACTTACAAATTTATCATCGACAATTACAGCTACATGCGTCCTTCTATTTTTAGTAACATAGACTGAATTATCATTTCCAGCAGTGCCATATGTATCATCAATTGCGATATGCATTTATTTTCCTCATATAATTAGATGTTAGGAGATTGTTATTGATTATGTAACTAAAAATATACTCTCACTAAAATGATAAAGAATCTACAGGTTTTATGTTGGAAATTTAACCTGCCCTCCATATCTACAAGTGACATGATGGTAGTAACGTCCGCTTTTGGTGCAAAGCGGACGAAGAGAAAGGTTAACGTCCGCTATGTGTGAAAAGCGGAAAGTTTTGGTTATAAGAGAACAAAGCAAGTATAAATATGCAATTACATCAGCTTGATTTAACTTCCATTTTCATGTGGCTCTCTAGCCATTATATAATGTAAATTTTAAATTGCATATTTAATAGCTGATTTGAGTGCACTTATAAAATTTTTGGATGCATGGTTTTTATCATCACCATCTTTATAACTGTAAGTTGTGATCCTTTGAGAACGCAAATCAAAAGGTAAATCGTCAATTTTACCTAATGCAGTATTGAATAGCATTATAATTTTTGGGAATCCTAGTGTTTTAATGGCATAGCCCAGTTCTAACAAAACATTTGAATTGCATGTTTTGGGAGAGATTAAAGATATATCAGCAATGAAAATAGTAGCATCGTCAATTTTACCCAGTATTGTCCCAAAGATATGAGGTGAGCCAGAAGTACCAGCTGTATCACTATCAACTGTAACTTCACCATAACGTTCTAACTCATCTATAGGCATATCAGATTTCACTTGTGAAACAGCATCGTTTAGACAATCTCTGATGAAATAACGATTAAATTTGCTATTAGTTGATGACTGCCAAGAATAGAATACTTTCAGAGGCTTGACTGGAACAGTGTCCAAGCTTAACAACTCTAAACATATGTTTTTAATAAAAATGAAACAGTTTAATATTGAACGGGTTTCAGGGTTATCGCGAGGGGAGGATTTGTACGAGTAAACACGATATAAATGAAAAACTGCTTCTTTGAAATCTAACTTTTCTTTGACAGGGATTTTTATAAATATATCTTGGTTAATTTTATCGCCGTCCATAAAAGCCAGCGCAACTCGGGTTGTGAAAGATAGGTCCATTCCTCCTGTTTGAGCAAAGTAAGAATGAATCATTTTTATTCCATCATTGCAAATGTCAATTACATCTTCATAATCTTTTGGTTTCAACAGCCTGATCCTTTGGGTGGTGTAAATTTAACTGCATGCGAGTATAAAATGTAGAGTGTTTTAAAATAACTGAAAATATTCAATTTGGCAATTGAAATTAATGATGTTAATAAACTTGTTTAATTTATAACTTTCTTGACAGTCGAACATTTTATTGAAAAATGAAATTCAAGTTAGGCATATTAAAGCTTTCGAAAAATACCTCCTAGGGCATTTAAGCTTATCGGTAGACTTGGACTTCAGCACCTAGCACAAAGCTGATAGCTGCTTCATGAAAAGTTCACTAAAGAATAATCGGCGATGATTTGCGCATTGTTGGCAATGAAATTGAAGAGCAAAAGGTACCAACTTAATTCGTTATAAGATCGTGAGTGAGTTGCAAAAAATGCCAATTAAAGGGGCACGATTAAGGGCAACTTTGTCATAAAAGGGGCAAAAAAAGGGCAAGAAAAGTGTAATTCAGCGGCGATTGGCGTACATATCAAACGCAGTCAACCACATGATATTAAAGGAAAATTTTCATTTTCAGCAGTTTGGGAATTTTCATGCTTTACCTTAAGGTTGTACTGTTCTTTCTTGTCAACCGTTTGATTTTCTTGCATTAAATAAGTTCTCAGCAACCAAAAGGGGCAGATAACGCGCAGTGTTTCGGAGCGCCAGCCTGATATGTAGCATAGTCAGCAGGCAAAAGTATGCCGCGTATGGTACGGATTACGGCGGCGAATGCCAGCACGTTTTATGGC
>Ga0157364_1001542_pt1 | contig 19808 bp, 19 predicted proteins | sample AttsexASBM2_FD_111476 | JGI IMG/M metagenome (GOLD analysis project Ga0157364, IMG submission 111476) | Fungus gardens microbial communities from leaf cutter ant in Ribeirão Preto, State of São Paulo, Brazil - Atta sexdens ASBM2 | ecosystem: Host-associated > Fungi > Mycelium > Unclassified ...
ACCAGACAGGTTCCAGCGAAACTTTCTGATAAAGGTAACAATGCCAGTAAGGCAAGTAATGTTGTCTTTTTCATTAAAAATTTCCCTGTATTATTGGAAGATGGCATCCGGTGTATTTTCGGAGATCGCGGAGGTGGTGGTTTTTTCATCGGATAAAGAGTCTGTTGAATAGTCAGCCGTTGAAAGTTCCACTGGTGTCATCAAATAACCGTCACCTGTTGGCGCGGTTTTAAACATGATGGCGTCCGCATCCAGGGTTGATCCGATCACATCATTGGCAAGTTGGGTAGCCTTTTTTCCACCGCTATTACCATCAAAAATAACCTCTTTACCGCTGTTCAAAGCCTGAAGTACTGTCGATTTCAAGGTTTGATCCGCAGTCAGGGAGTCACCAACTAACAGAATATCGTAGTTATCAGACGTCCCCTGATGATATTTGGTCTTGATATAATTGAACACCCCACCACTGGTATCACTCAGTGAATAGTAATAGGGTGTGGTGTCGGTTGTAACCGGTTCCTGCACATCCGTGGTATTATCGGCAGCCATTGCATAAGTCATAAACAGACCTGCTAACGGCAGTGTTAACATACTTTTCATCATTTTTTTCATTATTGACTCCATAGTTTTTTTAGAATGAGAATACCTATATTTTTTTGGAAACCTCCTTTACTTAAAATAAATATAATTATTGGTACGCAGCCATGGAAAATTTTCCGTAGCCACAGCCGTATTTACTCCCAGGTAATGACGTCACCGTAAACGCTTCTCCAGGAGGTACAGCAAAGATCAAAGAGGTACTCGGTGTAATATCTTTCCCCTGCGTACTATTACTGGCCACCAGCACCCCATTAACCGTTGCAGCCAAATTGGCAAAGTTATAACAATACCCATCTCCGGCTACACGACTGAGCACTGAATTACCGCCCGTAGCAGATAACCATACCATTTCACCGGTTCCGTTTTTTCCTTTATATATTCCGTTCTGGGCGCCCAGGCTTGATAGATGAATACTGTTTTTCATAAATCCCGTCCAGACCCCGCCATAACAATCAAGTATTCCGGCCCCTCCACCGTTTGCAATCAATCCTTCCTCATCACACTGGCTATTTAATGTGGCATTTCCTTTAATATTTAGATATTCATTGGCGGTTACTCTACCTTCCGCCGTCAATTTCCCTGACTTAATCTCACCGGCGGTTTCTATTCCTTTATCTTTCCAGACTTTGACCCAATCATCATCATCCATATAAAAACCGCCATTGTGTGTGCTATTTATCCACCCGTGACTGCCGCGAGTCACCAGCGATCCGGCAACGGTACGGATATCTGTTTCAGCCGTGATACTACCGTCACTGTGGACAACACTATGAGCCTGAAGGTTGTCAGCAGAGACCGCATTATTCACCGCAATATTGACGGCATCGATCCCTCCCGCATGGCGCAGCTGATGCCCTGCCAGGTCAATATCAGCGTGCATCTGGTTAAGTTCAGGATGTCCAGCGACCTGATAGCGGTACAATCTGTCGCTTTCTTTAAACACACTATGTTGAATATCAGCAGAAATTAAGGAAATAAGATGACCATGTGCCGCTGGAATACCTGATAACCCGGTATCTAATGACCAGCCACCATCAATACCTGTCGCCTGATTGTCAGCACTAATAAACCCAGACTCTCCATGCATTAATCTGGAAATATAGCGCATCGCCTTTTCATTGAGCTCGCTACCATTCTGGGATATTAACAACGCACTAATATTCTTATCAGTCAGATTGTCTAATGTAAAATAAATACTGTAGTTTTGCCCGACATTATTCACCAGGGAAATATGAGGATCAATATATCCTTTCTGTTGCAGTTCTGCGCCGGTAACGACAACATTCTTCTCCACCAACAATTGATGCTGCAGTTCAGCATAATGATCCTCCAGGTATTTTGATGATGCCGCTGAAAATACATCTGTCTGCTGCGCGGTGAGATTCCACTCTTGCAGTTGTAAATAATCACTGTATCTTTGATAGCCAATCGGCGCCGCAATTAAGATCAGTGCAAGCACTAGGCTTAGTGAAAACAATGTGTCTCCACGATCGATGGTATTCATGGCGAAATATGTTACTCCATAATAAGTAAGCCCGTCACTTCAACTATGGAAAAAGCCAAATAGAAATAGGGAGCAAACGGCAACACCCTTTTATGAGTGACTACTCCATGTATAAATAATAATAGAAATCCGCTACCCGTTATTAAACACAGGTTTTGCCAGCACATCCAAAATCCACAACCACTGATCAGTAAAGTATCCCCCACCCCCTGAGGACGAATACCACACCTGACAGCTAAGTGTCCTGACAAATAAAAAAATAATCCTAAGCTCAGCCAAACAAACAAATGCCTAACAAATGCTTCACCCCCATTGAACGCTATCACCATTATTGCGCCGCACAGGGTAAAGCTCATAGTAAAGCGTCTTGGCAACCAGTGATTACTGATATCCGTTACCGTAAATAGTACCCCCCAAAGAAGAAAAATCCCGCAATTAAACAGCGCTTGCTGATTGGGAATATGTTGGCGACAGACAGAAAACGTTAGTGTAAACAGTGTAATGATTACAATGATACTGCCAGTTCTGGGCGACCTCCCCTGATGTCTGCGGATAAATGCCTGAGCCTGCAGCACCATCAACCAGGCAGCGGTAATAAATATGACATCTAGCGTACTCATTGTAGTATCCGCTGTTTAACTGTCCGCTGATACGCCAGATACACCCTATGGATATATACCCGTCGCAGCCTGTCGCGTCCCGTACTGAATCCCGTATTATAGGTTGCTAAACATGCCCAATTTCTACCACAACGTTGTAGGTGCTCAGCCAGGATACGCGCTCCCATATCAATATTTACACACGCATCTTTTAGTAATTGTGCGCTACCGGTGATACGGTGCTCTCGCACTAACAGCGGTATATGCGAAGAGTTAATCTGCATCAGCCCGTAGTCCCGACTTAGGATCCTTCCTTGGGGATCACGGTTAATGCCCACCCTAGAGACTACGCCATCGCTTTCGACTTGGCTTATAGCTCGGAGTAAGCCCACATTCAGACCGTAGTGACGAGCACTACTCTCGAAGCAATCTTTGGCATAAGCTTGTCTACCTATTAGTATCAGGGCGACCAACAGAAGCGTTCTCATCGGTCAATTATCACTATAAAATTCAAGGCGATTATCTTTTTCTGCTTGACAGTCTGAAGCCGCGGCGGCAGCACCTTGGCTACTCAGATAATCGTGCCCGTTGATGGCGATATGATCGATAAAATCCACACTGCTAAGCTTAGTGACTAAGGTGGTACAGGCATCAGCTGGCACACCTTCATAACGGAGTGTGAAGGCGTTATCCGCGCCAGTGTTACCGCTGTCAACTGGGACCAACGTGACATTTTTCCCCCAAACATTAGCCAGTGTTGCTTGCCCAGAATGTTTATCTCCGATCACCGCCATATTGCCGGGTGCACCACCGAAGCGAATGAGTGCCCCCGTCATCTCTCTATCAGACGCAAAGTTATAGCTCCCCCCGACTTTCAACATATTCCGTGTATTGGTCATCAGTTCGCTGATATTACTCATTTCCGTATTGGTATCATTACGGCTAAATAATCCACCACCGACACTAATCCCTATTACCAGTACGATTAACGAAATCGTGATCCATATTCCCGCTTCAAACAGAGAAATTGCACCCCGGTCAATACGATATTCAGTCGCAGTAGTCATCTTCATTTTCCTATGTTATTGATGGACAGAAATCAGTGTGTTCAGATCCTGGGTAGATAACAGGATAAGAACCATATAGCCGGCGTTAAGACTGAGGCAGACATATCCGGTGACCGTTGCCAGTCGTTTGATTTGAGCCACGGTTTTCTCTAGCCAGTCACTGGCAAAGTTTTCGATGATATTTTCCGCATTATCCGCTGCGGTGAGGACTTTCAACTTGCGAACACTCTCTGCTGAAGGAAAGGCATAGCCGCTGGCAAAGAGTGCGGCTCCCAAATGTTGTCCTTGCCAGACATGCTGTAAGGTGGCGTCCAATCGTTCGTAAAGCCACGGCGAAGCCCGCTGCATCAGCTGGCTGAGGCTTTGTTCCGTTTTCACCTGGGCACGCAGTAAAGCAGAAATATTTAACAGGAAGCTGACACCCTGAACGTCACGATACAACTTCCAAGGTAACAGACGGTCCAGTAGCTCACGCCTGACGCGGCCAGTGAGATTTGGCAATGACCAGATAATCCATCCCGCCAACAGTAATGCTGCGCTGATAAGGATCAGCAGATGTCCGCTTATACCACGGGAAATGAGGGCCAGTAACTTGAGTGCGCCCTGCCACTGATCCTCACTCACCAGCGCCGCAAGCCTTGGCAGGAAACGCTGACTCACTAGCTGGATCATAAATAAGCAGGAAATCAGTAGCAGCCCCGGATAGGCTAGCGCAGAACCACAGGCAGAGCGCATCTCCCGTGTTGCGCGGGCGATGGTCATTGCCCGACGTAGTGCCGCTGCCAGATGACCGTCACTGACACCGGCGCTGAGTAGCAACAACTCCTGCTCAGGGACCCATCCCTGCAATCCTTTATCCAGTGACATTCCATTATTCAGTGCGACTTTGATCTGCTGAAGGCAATAGATTGCTGGGCTATGCGTAGAACCGGCACTAATAATTAATGTCTCTATCGCATCCGCAATTTTGAATTCGTTTTCCAGTAAAAACGCCAACTCATCATAAAGACTGATCCGGTCCGAACCACTGAAGGTGCGGCGTGCTAAGGCAAACCCTAGACGGTGATAACCCACCCGAAGACGTGTAGAAGCTAGTTTCACCCCTCACCTCCGCCTACGGTGGTCCTGATATCCTCATCCAGCGGACTCAGTAAATCCGCTTCAAGTGGGTCCACCATGCCACAGTGAAGATAATGCTTTAGGTGTTCAGTACGCGTCACTCCTTGCAGGGAATCAAGCCAGTAACGTCGCGCGGCCGTTTTGCCTTGATAGCGATAAATTTCCATAAAACGATCATCAGGGCGTATCACTTCTGCAATCATTTTTCGGCCCTGAGTTCCCTGCCAGCAAGAAGAGCAACCCGCCGGATGTCGAAAGAAGAGTTTTTCCGTCTGGCAATGTTGTGACAGAAATTCACGCTGCGCCGCGGTTAAATGAGGGGCTTTTTTCAGCCAACAGACTTTACAGTCAGGACAGAGGATCGCCACAAGACGCTGAGCAATTAAACCGATCATCAAGCGGGCATCCGCGATTTCGGCAAGCGGAATGTCAAGGGTATCCGTCAGCCGTTCTAAGATGCCTATCGCATCGTTAGCGTGAAGAGTGGTTTGTACCAGGTGCCCTGATTTTGCGGCACTGAGTGCAGCACGGACAGAGTTTTTATCACGGATTTCCCCGATAATCATCGCATCAGGATCTAGCCTCAGGGCAGACGAAATCCCCCGTGACCAAGCCTGACTCAAAGCCAGGGCATCCGTACGATCTGCAATCACCGGAGTCTGTACCGCCCCTGGGATCCTCCCTTCCGGCGGGTCTTCAATGGTCAATAGACGTTTATTATGGGAGGTCTGTTCCAGATAATAGCCACTGAAACACCGCAATGAGGTACTTTTCCCCGACCCCGTCGGCCCGGAAATGATGACTATCCCTTCAGGACGGATGAGCATCCTCCTGATCTGCTGTTGTTGGCTCTCTAGGAAGCCTAGTTCCTGCAGGGAAGGTAAAGCTTGACTGTCATCAGGTAATACCCGCATGACCACATACAACCCGAATTCGGCCGGAGTATGAGCATAACGAGCACCAAAAATACCCAGTTTTCGGACAAATTCACTGCGTAGCCTCCCATCCTGAGCACGATTAGCGTTGAAGCTTTTTTCGGTAACATCACACATTGATAGGATAATAGTCGCTGCTAATTGCATTCCCTCATCACGTTCGAGTTGAGCGAGAGTACGCAACTTGCCATGGATACGCAGCTGTACCAAGGTAATCCCTTGATAACCAATAAGCAGGTGGATATCAGAGGCCTGGCACCTAACTGCTTCTTTAAAATAATGGATCACCCGAGATTGCTGTTCAGAACGACTAATGTCTTCACTAATTTCTTCGCTCCTGTTCTGTCGTTGCCGCTGACGCAATTGATCCAAAGGTAAAGGCTGAAAGCAGAGTTGTGGCGAACGCCGCAGCAATCCCGCCAAAGCCGAAGCGGTCTGAGGATCATGGCGATGATCTTCTGAAAAGTAGACGATAGGTGGCTGCGCGGTAAAATCGGTACAGATATAGGACGAAATCTCTTGCCGATTAATCATTTGCTCCTCCAGAAAACGCAAGCGCAAACGCAGAGCCCTGCTCTCGAGTAACCAAGACTTGGTGAGGTGTAATCGCTACCACTTTCAGTCCGTCAGAGGCTAATACAGTGTTAGCTTCGGCGATCACTGTTGCGCCGTCTGCCCGCTTTAATCTGGCATGCAGATGATGTGAATTTCCCCAAATCTGTTCAACTTCGGGTAAAGAGGCCGCGATTTGATGCTGATCCACCGATGATTGAGTCAGCCTCTGCGGCATGTCTAGACTGTTGCTACCCGTAGATGAGGCTTGCTGACTCAACGGCGTAGTAGGTTGCGATTGATGGGAAGAAAGCGTTTGTAATTCATTTTCAGCCCGAGCCTCTTCGAGCTTGGCTTGGCTAAGCAGTGTCTGCTCTTGAATGCGCTGCAAATCACCCAGACTAAAGGGAGTCGTAGGCAGTTGCGTCGCGGCAGTGACGGTATTAGAGTGCAGTATAAGTACTGCTACTATGACTGATTTACTGTTTTTCATAGATACGCCCTTCCAGTGTCATCAGTAATTTTCCCCCAGTACGCTGGATCCCCACACTGTCTGCCACCAAATTCCCCCCGCTAATCGCGGGGTCTGATAATAAAAGACGAGGACTCAGTGCCGTGAGTAACGTAAACCTATACTCCCTATAACCTCCGCCACCCGGGACTTTCATCGCCTGTGATAGCTGCAACTCGCCGCGAGTGCGTTGTGCCAAACTCACAAGTCCGGTTAAAGTGATTCCCATTGGGCTGTCATGGCTGCTAAATTTTGTGCCAAGGAAACTCAGTTGTAACCTGGCCTCATCTCCGGCACCGGGAAGGTTAAAGCGCTGTTCAGTCACCGGTAGATGTGCTCGATGTAATTGACGAATGAAATCATCTATAGTGTCTGCATCATGCATCCGATAGCTGACTATTAGCGTCCCCCCTTGGGGATAGCACTGGACCTGAGTCAATGCCCAGCCAGCTATAAATAGCGGCAACGGCTCACTTTCACCTTGGCAGCGCTGAAGTGTGTCAGCCAACGAGGGGGAATTATGCCAAGGGGTAGCCCCCTGACGAGCCGCCATCAACTGCTGCTGTTGCAGTAAATACTGCTGTGCGGCGGCAATACGTTGTTGCTGCTGATAATTATTCCACCACAGCCAGGCAGACAGCGCGAAAGCCGCCAGTAATATCAACGCGCCAGGCAGCCTCAGGCGTCGATGGTTAGCCACTTGGCTTAGCCGATACTTACGTGGCAGAGGATCATGTTGCGGTAATAGGGTGTCCAAGCTTAACGCTTCAGTTATCGCCTGCTCATCAGATCGAGGATGGCTCAGATGCTGGTCCCAAACGATCTCCGGTGGACTCAACATCCGAAACTGACGGATATGCCGAAGCATTTCCTCAGCATCGCCCAGATAATCACTGAAAGGGGATAAACTGTTACCGATTCGGGCGACAAACCAGTAACTATGCGAATCAACTCGATATACCGCAAAGCTATTGGCCGGTAACTGCTGTAAAACCGCCAGCGCCAATGAGTAGCTCTTATCCCGCCGTTTATTTTCTGCACTGAGGCGCGTCGTACCCAGCAGGCAACCCTGCTCGCCGCCAAACTCTTGAGGCAAATTAACCTGATAGATATCTGCGCTTCGGGAAAGCCGTTGACGGATTTTCCGTCGCCCCCTGACCGGTAAATAACGCCACTCGAGCCCCAGTACCCACTGCCCGCCGCGATGGTGAACGCAAAAAGCTGTACTGCCAGTCATTTCCGTTACCCCATCAACACAGGTGTGATCAGGATAACCAAGGTCGATTTACTTTTACTTCCGCTGGCCCCCCCTCCCAACAAGAAGAAATGCGAGTGATCAACGCCCTGATGGTCATCGCTATTACTGACCGACTGATAACCGCTAAGGACTAACGTCTGCCCAGAGTTCATCAGCACCCGTTGAGTAAATGTTTTCATCCGAGTTTTCATTAATTCAATGGACGAACTTTGACTGGTAAATGTACGGAACGTCGGGTCATCTGACATATTGATAGCGAACTGCAATTGCATACGCGTTGAGTCGGGCATCAGATAAGGCAATATCGTCATATTTAGCCCCGTGGTAATGGTCGATTTACTGACACTGCTTGAAGACCCAACATTAGCGGTATTTTCAGTACTGGAGTCTGACGCATAATCCTGTTGAAGGGCGACCTGTACGGGGACTGCAGACAGGTTGGTGGTCATACTGGAAACCTGGGTGACCACACTGAGGTGTGTTTGTTCTGCCAGCGCCTGTACCAGCGCTGTGCTACCTTTGCCTTTACCGTCAAGGATCGAAATCCCACTGCTCATCATTTCACTGGCAGCATCCGCATAAGGGGAGGTCAGAGAGAGTCCCAAGCTACTGTTATTGAAGACGGCTTTCCAGTCTATGCCCAGTTGATCATTGTCCTTATTGTCTACGGTATAAACTTGTACATTAAAGACTACCTGACGATTGAGCTGAATATTACGATCATCAATGTAACGCCCTATATCACTCAGTACCCGCGGCGTGTCACGTACCGTCAGTTCACCGTCAGTTAGGTTCATTCGCCCTTTCCCTGGGGTGAGCATCATGGTAACCGTACTGGCGATATCTTTATAAAGACCGGATTTTATTTCCATGGTCGTCGCCTGTGAGGTCGTCCCTTGACCTTTCCCACTGTCAGCATTCCCGGTCGCAGAACTATTAGCCGCGGAAAGGCTGCTAGCGTTATCCTGCGATGAAGTCGTGCCACTGGCAGTACGGGCATAAAAGCTGGCATTATTATCCATAAACAGGATCGGGAAGGTTCGAGTCGTCAAATAGGAAATCACTACCCGATGGTCTACAAATTCCCAACTTAGCCCCAGACGTGCTGTAATCATGTCCAGTAGTCCGGAAGCCGGTCCCTGCCAAAAGAGATCACGCAAACTACTTCCACTACTGCCGGCACCTTGATTGAGTTGGTCGCTAGCCCCCTCCGGTAAGGGGTCACTTAAGGTCGGATCCTGACTGCTGTCAGCCTTACTATTCTGGGCCTGGCTTAGGGCATCTGACGTCACCGTCACCGGGATTTGACATTCCGAGGAGATCAGTGCAGCCAGATCATTCAGATTACTCGCTCCCGGGTGGTTGTAGGTAAGCTGGCAATAAGGAAGTTGCTGATGATTGCCTGCAGAAAGCGTCCTATGCAGGGGCTCGGGATTGATCCACTGGCTTTTTTCATCTATCACATATGAAGGATGCTCTCCAGCCATCAGCAATGCATCTGTCTGCGCAGTGATGCGGACGTTATCATTACCAACATTGTTGATCCTCTGCCAACTACTGCAACCTGAAAGCTGAATCAGACAAAGTGCTACCAGTGTTGGGGCGGAAACCTTCTTTATTTTCATGCCTATTTCATTCCTGATAGTAATAGATAAGGCTGCCGTCAGGGATATCGGCGGGTAATGTCAGCGCTACCGTAACCCCTTCAGGGTCTATCAGTTGCCCCTGATGTAGGCGCACGATCAATCGGCTATGTGCACTCTGTACCATCAGACACCCTGCTAACCCGGGAGTATCCGCAGTCCAAATAAAATGAGTGTCTGCAAGGGTACTAAAATGAATATCATGAACACTTCCGATTCTCTGACCCTCATGTTGTTGCCAGAGTGCAACCCATTTCAGGAAATCGTTCGCTTGCCGTTGGCAATTATTGGCATCAATTTTCCCAGCAAACTGCTGCGTAGGGGTATAATCGAACAACATTAACCCGCCGATAAATACCGACAGCAACCAGTAATAAATCATCGTTCTGCCCTAGCGAGTATCGATTACTATCAGGCATTGCTGCTGATAGATATGCGCATATAAAGGTATTTGTGCCCGAGCGTATAAGTGAATAATATTACTAATGGCCTGAAGGAAATTTTGATGGAAGATCAACGGTGCATCCACCGAGTAATCGACATTACTTTGCCAGTAAATTTGCCAGTGCGGCACATGACTAATCTGACACGATGTTGTCAACGCCCATTGGCTGAGTCCTTGTTTAAGCGTGATCCCCGGAACCATCTGGTAAAGAGTAATTTCTGGAGAGGGAAGCATGCCGTTAAGGTCACCTGAAGATACCTGGCTAGCTTGCGAAAAATTAAAGGAGATGATTATGGTCGCCATAAGTGAAATTAATAATTTTCCCAGCACAAGTTATTTCTCTTTTGTATAAAAGATAATTAATAGCACTAATTGCTAAGCCATTTAATTCATCATAAAGAGATGTCTTTACTTAATCAAACAAAAAATTACCTTATCTTTACGTTATGGGCTAATTAAGCTTATTACTCCAAAACACCTCAAGAAAACCCAACAAAAAAGCTAAATAGATGTTAATTAACCCATAATACAGAGATAAGAACCTCGTTAGGTAGCTAACTTTCATGGTCAGAATAAATGCCAGAGATAAGTATACCCTCCCTATCTTGATTTAATTTTAAATTAACTTATTTTATATTTTTTGAACATACTGAAATAAAAAACAGCGTTTGATTAGAAAATGAGATCTTGTCGATTAGAAATATCAATTATAAATTGTCTGGCATATTTGTCATGAGGGGAAATGAGTGAAGAAATCCACAATGGTAAGACTATCCTCTGAATTGTTCAGGCTAAGCTCGCCATTTCACCTTTTCTCTTACGCCGAGAATTAACTGATTTGAGGCCCTGTAATAGATAGGTACTAAATGAATAGCCTAAATCACAATATCGCAGTCAGCAGGCAGGTCGCGGATTTCAGGCAGTAAAAGCGTTAACCAGACTAGAAGGGTGTAGGTGGGTCTCGCGGAAATAGAGAGCACAAGGCACAGATCCGCTGGCATGGGTTGACAGGCTACAGGGTTTTCTACCTCAAAAAAATGGCGAAGGTGCCTCCTTCGCCATCTACTAAACTCCGGCAGTGGCTGCCGGTGCTAAGCCTGAGAAATGTATCTTGTAGGGTCGAGATTATTGCGGGCCGGCATTAGTTGTTACGTCACCGGGGACATCCTGGCTGTCTGTAACCGTATAACTGTAGGATACTGGGGAGGAGAAGGTTTTGCCCGTTGCTGATGTCCCTGTCGTCTGATCATAAGTGTTATTTTTTTCATAAAAATTATAGGCATAGCCACTACTGTCTTGCGAAATGGTATTCGTGTTATTGGTCGACAGGAAATAGTTAGACTCTGAGTATACCGTACTACCGCTGTTGATCTGCATAGCTTCATACTGTTTCTTGGTGTACGCGTTACCATCCTCAGCCGTATTGGTATCCTTATCAGAATAGGTTTTACTGCCATCAAAATAGTTGCTGTAAAGGTGTACCCAACCCCGGAACAACGGGCGGCCGCGGACATTAGGCCCAATCCAGTTATGATGTAAGGTCACGTGAAGTTTTTGGGTCGCAACAAAAGAATCTGAGGAATTGGCACCGATCACCATAGCCAATCGCTCTCCGGCCAAATCGGTGTTATATCCAACCCAATTCCATACCGGGTCAGGCTGCATACTGACCCAATTATCAGTGAAATAGAAATGGTTATAAGAGAGCGTAACTTTGTCAGAACTCAGGGTGACACTCATCAAATCATCACTAGTATCATAAATAGTACAATGGGTGATTAACGCATTAGTGACACGCCTTAAAGAAATACCCTCATAATTGATACCGGCAGTCTTGGTCGTATCTGTCGCGCCAACCGTCTGAGTGGGCATAGCTTGAAGATCTGCGATGCTACCAAAAAAGGTAAGGTTAGCAATTTTAACATTTTGGATATTAGTGCCGGAAGACAGCAACTCACCGTCAAACTTTAGCTGGATATTTTCCAAGGACGCATGACCACCAGAAGCACCTTCAATCGTGGTATTGTTGTTATTTGCCGAAGTGAAATTCAACGTCGTCAAACCACTGCCACCATAAATAGCACCACTGATGATAATATGATGCTGACCACTACTCACCGCGGATTTTAATTCAGCTAAAGTCGTGACCGTCACGGCACTGTAAGAATCCCCTCCCGTCGTATCTGAAAAACCACCACTGCCCGCAGCAAATACATTACCGATAGGTGCTGATATTATTGCCATGCATAAAGTTAACAAGCTAATCTTTTTATTCACCCTATACTCCTTTCTTTATATATATAAAATCACCATCCACATCATTGTTATCAGGAAGACCCTACATTAAAAAAACCAGGATTTAAATAAAATATTTCATTAGATTTTACGATATTTTAAAAAATTTCAGACAGTAAATTATGAGCATAAGAAAATAATGGTAAAGGTGCGAGTGGATAAATTTATCGTATAGAGCGTCGCAGACAGCAGTTAAACACTATTCACAATATAATGATTGGAATAAAAGAGATAAATAATTTGCGAAGAGTGGAGATATTAGGAGAAAATAAATATTTATGGTCCGCCATCGCGGACCGTAATATCAACGCGTGTATTCAGGCCTTGCGAGGTTTACGTGCTGGTTTTTTTTTACGGTCAGGTACTTTCCCAAGCCCTCGTAGACCGTCGAAACGCATCTGTCTTGCTTGGTTGATCAATGAGCCGAGACTTTCCTGCATTGGCTGCATAAATTGACCGTAGTTCATGCGTTTCTCCGAGATTGCGCCCAACTGAGATTCCCAATGTGCGGTCATATCTGGGCTGGCTGCCGGTTGTGGCAATGCGTTGATCAGTGCCTTACCGACCACTGTCGACTGGATATAACGTCCTTTTTTTTCCAGAAAACCTCGGCGAAACAGCAATTCGATGATGCCAGCACGTGTTGCTTCAGTGCCAAGTCCGTCAGTCTCACGCAGGACCTTTTTCAACGACTTATCCTGTACAAAACGGGCAATGCCGGTCATCGCTGACAGCAGAGTTGCATCGGTAAAATAGCGTGGCGGCTGGGTCTTTTTATCCACCACTTCACCATGTTCACACAGCAATTCATCGCCGCGACTGACTTCAGGTAACGGCGTACCGTCATTCTCTTCATCACGTTCTTTACTGCCAAGCAGCACCCGCCAGCCAGCTTCCGCCAAAAAGCGGGCTTTAGCCACGAATTTACCGCCGGTTATTTCAAGGGTAATCACACATTTGCGGAACACCGCGTCTGGGCAAAACTGCATCCGGTACTGACGTGCCACCAAGCTGTAGACGTTACGCTCATTTTCCGTCAACTTTACCTGCCCGCGACGGGCGGTAGGAATAATGGCATGGTGCGCATCGACTTTTTTATTATCCCAACAGCGATTACGTCGGTCAGTATCCAGTTCTTTGGGAGCTGGCTGATCAGCCAGATGGCTGCTGATTGCGTCTAAAACAGCATGCCGGTCAGCAAAATGCTCTTCTGGCAGATAACGGCAGTCCGAACGGGGATAAGTGATCAGTTTATGGGTTTCATACAGCCGCTGACAGACATCCAGCACAGTCTGGGCACTCAGCCCAAAGCGGCGTGCTGCCTCAATTTGTAAGCCTGATAAAGAAAAAGGCAGCGGTGCCGTTTCCTGCTCACGCTTATCCTGATAATCGGTCACGGTCGCAGGTTGACCCGCAATCCGTTTGCAGACATGCTCCGCCAGCGAGCGGTTGAGTAAGCGCCCTTCTTCATCCTGCCAAGACTCGCAGGCATCGCTGGGCACCCACAATGCTGTAAAACGCTGTTCGTCCGCCGCCAGAATATGCGCCTTTACTTCGAAAAAATCTTTTGCCACAAAATTTTCGATTTCGGCATCACGCTTAACCACTAGGCCGAGGACCGGCGTTTGTACGCGTCCTACAGAAAGTACTCCGTTATAACCCGCATTACGGCCAAACAAGGTATAAGCGCGGGTCATGTTAATACCATAGAGCCAGTCAGCCCGCGCTCGAGCCAGGGCAGATATACACAGTGGCGCAAAGTCACGATTATCGCGCAGTTTTTCGATCGCGCGAGTAACCGACTGGGGGTTAAGGTCATTGATAAGGCATCGTTGTACAGACTGTCGCTTTTCAGGACTTAGTTTGAGGTAGTCCAAGACTTCATCGACCAACAACTGCCCTTCTCGATCCGGGTCGCCAGCATGGACAACTGTGCTAGCCTGACTCAACAGTTCTTCGATGACTTTCAGTTGCTTTGCCACTTCAGGGCGCGGCTTAAGCTGCCACTTTTGAGGCACGATTGGCAGATCAGCTAAAGACCAGCGGGCGAATTTGGGGTCATAATTTTCTGGCTGCGCCTGTTCAAGCAAGTGGCCAACGCACCAAGTGACGATCTGATTATCACCGCAGGCAATAAATCCCTGTCCGCGGCGGTGTGGCTTAGGTAATACCTCGGCGATGGCCCTACCAAGGCTGGGTTTTTCGGCAATAAACAAACGCATTAACCGCTATCTTCCTATAGTTCCCGACATGGACAACCGGCTGCCGGGGATAAAAACTTGATCCTCCCACTGGAGGTTTACCGGCATGCCGGTGTATGGCATCCTTGTCAGCTAGCGAGTAACCGCGAACGCCGAGGGGCCATCATGCCAGAAAGGGTAGCCCCTTTCTCTCAGAAATGGCTGACAAACGGGGTACTGTCCAGAGGCGCTACAGGTGCTGCTTTTAACTGAGGGGTACCCAGATACAGAAAGCCCACCAGCTTGTCCTGAGGACGACAACCCAATGCCTCGCAGACCATGCTGTCTTCGGTCCAGGCACCACTACGCCAGATACCGTTAAAGCCTTGGGCCTGAGCTGCCATCTGCATCGCCATCACCGCACAGCCAGCAGAGACAACCTGCTCCCAGTGTGGGACCTTCGGATGTTCCTCGCAACGGGCGATCACTACAATAATTAACGGTGCCCGGAACGGGGCATTTTTCGCTTTGTCGATCGCCTTCTCATCCAGTCCCTGACGTTGTGCAGCACTGACCAACAAATCACTAAATCGATCACGTCCTGCGTTTTCAATCATCACAAAATGCCAAGGCCTGAGGGTGCCGTGATCAGGTGCACGCAGCGCCGCTTGCACGATGTTCTCACGCGCATCACCCTGTGGCGCAGGTTCGGTTAAACGTGCCGACGAGCGACGTTGCAGTAATATTTCCAATGCGTCCATAACCACCTCTTGTGCGATAAATATCAGCTAAGTCTGGCATAACAATGTGATTTGTAACAGTCTGCGGTGATTTCCTGCTGACTTTTACAGCGCTGCTCTTTAGGATGTGCCCTGAATCCATCAGAATTCAGGCTGTCACCCAGCCTGCTGACACTTAACGGAGAAATTATGCGCACATTGTGGCGATTGATCAGCCGGCTGTTTTCGGTGGCTTGGCGGGTCATTAATTTTATCAGGGAGTTTATCCTCAACCTGTTTTTACTCGTACTGATCATTGCCGGTATCGGTATCTGGTTGCAGGTCAGTGGCGGAGGCAGCAGCTCATCAGCCAAAACCTTGACCGGCGGTGCACTGAAAATCGATCTAAACGGTAGTGTGGTCGATCAGCCTTCCTCACAGAACCGCCTCGGAAAAATCGGCCGCGAGTTATTGGGTTCACGCAGCGAAACGCTGCAACAGAACTCAGTATTTGATATCGTCGATGCGATCCGTCAGGCAAAAAATGACAGCAAAATAACCGGTATTGTCTTAGACCTGCGGGATTTTTCTGGTGGCGACCAACCGGCGCTGCGCTACATCGGTAAGGCATTACAAGAATTCCGTGAAAGCGGTAAGCCGGTGTATGCCTACGGTGATAATTACAGCCAAGCACAGTATTATCTGGCAAGCTTCGCCACCACCCTGTATCTCTCCCCGCAAGGGGCCGTGGATATTCACGGGATGGCGACCAACAGCCTCTATTATAAATCACTGCTAGATACCCTTAAGGTCTCCTCTCACGTGTTCCGGGTCGGTACCTATAAATCCGCGGTAGAGCCATATCTGCGCGATGATATGTCGCCAGCCGCCCGTGACGCCGACAGTCGTTGGATTGGCCAACTATGGGATAACTACCTAGACACCGTTGCGGCGAACCGCAAGCTGACACCTCAACAAGTGTTCCCAGGGGCGGATGCTTTGATCACTGCGCTCAAAGCGGTAAATGGCGACACCGCAACCTATGCGCTGAACAGCCGGTTGGTTGATGGCCTGGAGTCCCGTGCAGCAGTTGATCAGATCCTTACCAAAAAATTTGGCTGGGATGGACAGACCAAAGATTACCGTAATGTCAGTATCTATAACTATCCGTTGGACAGCACACAAAACAGCAAACCCGCTAATATCGCGGTAGTGGTTGCAAATGGTGCTATCGTTGATGGTGAATCAGCCTCTGGCAATGTTGGCAGCGACACACTGGTCCGCCAAATCCGTGCTGCCCGTCTGAATAAACACATCAAGGCGATTATCTTACGGGTAAACAGTCCAGGAGGTAGCGTCACCGCTTCTGAAGCCATCCGTGAGGAGTTAATGGCTGCCCGTGAAGCCGGTAAACCGATTGTGGTATCCATGGGTGGCGTCGCCGCCTCCGGCGGATATTGGATTTCTACCCCAGGCAATTATATTATTGCCAGCCCGACGACGTTAACCGGCTCTATCGGTATCTTTGGGGTGATCAATACCATCGAGAACAGCCTATCGACCATTGGTGTCCACACCGACGGTGTGTCCACTTCCCCGCTGGCTGATGTGACGATGACTAAGGCTCTCCCAACGCAGGTTGAGCAGATGATGCAGATCAGTATCGAAAACGGCTATCGTAACTTTGTCAGTCTGGTGGCGCAGTCCCGTCATAAAACTCCGCAGCAGATCGATGCAATTGCCCAAGGTCATGTTTGGACCGGCAGCGATGGTAAGGCCAACGGTCTCGTCGACCAGCTCGGCGATTTTGATGATGCCATTAATAAAGCAGCACAATTGGCAGGCGTGAGCCAGCCACAGCTGGAGTGGTATCAGGAACAACCCACCTTTGTCGACCAAGTTATCGATCAGATGACCGGCTCTGTCAGCGTAGTACTACCTGCTAGTGTCAAAGCATTTCTCCCTGCACCACTGGCAGAAGTGATGACCGACCTGCAGAAACAGCCGGGCCTCAGTGCACAGACCAGCGACCCTCAAAGCCGCTATGCATTTTGTATGAACTGCGGCGTGATGAACTGATCGCCAGTCATTACACCGGTTCCTTCCCGTACAGCCCCCGCAAGCCGGGGGCTGTTTTTCATCGTAATAGCTTTTATACTGCTGGCCTATTACGCTTCGTTTATTAATCGGATACCCCGTGCCCATGCAAAGAAAAAATATTTATGTCGCTTATACCGGCGGAACCATTGGTATGCAGCGTTCTGCTCAGGGCTATGTGCCAGTTTCAGGCCATTTACAGCAACAACTCTTGGCGATGCCGGAATTCCATCGCCCAGAGATGCCGGCCTTCAGCATTCATGAGTACCAGCCCTTGATGGACTCCTCGGACATGACTCCCCAAGACTGGCAGGTGATTGCCGATGATATTTATAAAAACTATCAAGATTACGACGGCTTTGTGATCCTGCATGGCACTGACACCATGGCCTTCACCGCCTCTGCACTCTCTTTTATGCTGGAAAATCTCGGCAAGCCGGTGATTGTCACCGGCTCACAGATCCCACTGGCTGAACTGCGTTCTGACGGTCAGCAGAACCTGCTGAATGCCTTATATGTGGCGGCCAATGCCCCAGTCAATGAAGTGACGCTGTTCTTTAATAACACCCTATTTCGCGGCAACCGCTCTACCAAAGCCCATGCCGATGGCTTTGATGCGTTTGCCTCGCCGAATCTGACTCCGCTATTGGAAGCCGGTATTCATATCCGTCGCCTGCATACCCCACCGGCACCGGCCGCTAACGGTCCGTTCAAAGTACACAACATCACACCACAACCTATCGGTGTAGTGACCATTTATCCGGGCATTTCGGCAGATGTGGTCAGTAACTTCCTCAGACAACCGGTCAAAGCACTGATCCTGCGCTCTTACGGTGTCGGCAATGCGCCGCAAAATCGCGAGTTTCTAACAGTACTGAAACAAGCATCCGAACGCGGTATCGTCGTCGTGAACCTGACGCAGTGTATTTCCGGAAAAGTCAATATGGGCGGTTATGCGACCGGCAGTGCATTAGAAAGTGCTGGAGTGATCAGTGGATTTGATTTGACTGTCGAGGCTGCCCTGACCAAGTTACATTACCTGTTGTCTGCGGGCTATCAGACCAACGAAATCCGTGAACTGATGCAGAGCAACCTGCGCGGTGAATTGACCCGCGACTGAGCCTACTAGCGGCCCGCTTTCGGGCCGCTGTTGTCCATTAATGGGTCTTGTTAAACCTCAATGGGATATGGCTGTCGTCAATGCCTAGCTCTTCCTTCAGCTCGCGGCGACTTTTGATCACCATTCGCCCCTGTTGATCGATGCTCAAATGCTCAGGGGTGTGGTTAAATTTCGACTGCCACAGCATGACCAGTTGCAAACTGTGCTCACGCTGCTGCGCGGTCAGAGGCGTTCCATCCGGCCACTTACCTGTTTCGCTAGCAGTCTGTAAACGCTGATACAATTCAGGTGTCATACCCGCCAGCACATTCTCTAAACTCTGCATTCAGTTACCCCGGCGTATTATTTCCCTGTGGATCAGTAAAACTTAATGAGGCAGAATTCACACAATAACGTTCACCGGTGGGTTGTGGACCATCGGGGAATACATGTCCCAAGTGGGAGTCACATTGCCCACACCGGATTTCGGTACGTTGCATCCCATGTGAACTGTCTTGCAGATAACGTATCGCTTCCGGCGAAACCGGCTGCCAGAAACTCGGCCAGCCACACCCGGCATCAAATTTAGTGTCCGAATAAAATAACGGCGCATTACACACCAGACAGTGATAAATCCCCTCTTCAGTATTGTGCAACAGAGCACCACTGAAAGGGGGTTCGGTGCCCCGTTCGCCGGTCACGTAACGCTGCATTTCGGTCAGAGGTCGGGAAGCAGTGTTTCCCCAAGGTTTATCATTCGACATCAAATACCTGCTTTTTGTCTGAAAATGAGATAACGCATATTATAACAACTGAGTAACAATAATGGCTGCTATTTTGTGCTTAGCCTTGGAAAAAAGCGCTGACGATTATTTAACGTGATCTGAATCCCATTTTTAGCCTGGTCTATCTCGTGGCCATCAGCTTGAACGGAACGAGATGATGAATAATCCTTAACATTCCAAACCGTTAAACTCTGCTCGACACTTGATCTGCCACAAGGATTGACACGATTAAGCTTGACGATTCAGGTGGTTTTTGTAATTTTACAGCCAAGCTTTCATTCTTATTCAATAACCCATAGCTGGTGGAATATATGACTATCAAAGTAGGTATCAACGGTTTTGGCCGTATCGGTCGCATTGTTTTCCGTGCTGCGCAACAGCGTTCAGACATCGAGATCGT
>Ga0157364_1001543_pt1 | contig 19805 bp, 9 predicted proteins | sample AttsexASBM2_FD_111476 | JGI IMG/M metagenome (GOLD analysis project Ga0157364, IMG submission 111476) | Fungus gardens microbial communities from leaf cutter ant in Ribeirão Preto, State of São Paulo, Brazil - Atta sexdens ASBM2 | ecosystem: Host-associated > Fungi > Mycelium > Unclassified ...
TATTGTTCAAGAAGTGTAAAACGAGATCGTTAGTTTCTTAATTCTTATCAGAATAAAGATTAACTAAGATGGAAGAGGTGCGATCAACTTTAATCATCTCGATCGACTTTACTCTGTTTTATAATAATCGAAGAGATGAGAGAGGACGAGCAAATTCATAGGATACACAGATACACAGTTCCCAAAATTGCGAAATCAGCGTGTATGTTTCATTATAAGGGACGTTATAAAGGATATTATTGACTCAATGGACTCGATAAAAGTTCCGACGATGGGCGGTTCTTCGACGCGAAAAATATTTCAGAGAATAATTCCGCGTCTATTCGCCCACAGGCGAACCGCGAAACGTGAGCGTAGCGGAGAAGCGCGGCAATCGTCTGTCTGCAACGATATCCGCCGACGCTGACTTATCACGCTTCGACGGACGACGTAGACGAATCGGGGTTGCACGTTCCGAGGGCGTACGCCGTAAGGTCGCGACGTGATAAAACGGATCGCTGAAATAGTAAAAGCCAGCCCACCCAAGACAACTTATCGCAACAAACTGTCGCGTATTTATTTACATCCCGCGTTTCACGGGAGCGTCAGTTGATCTACGCGAGCTTCACATCAAACGTGAATTTGCGACTCACGTTCGACTATGGATATCTACTCAAGTACGCACTCTGCTACGTTAAGTGCGATTACTTTTTTATACGGACCACTTTCAACGGCTGAAATAGAACTTCCCCGTAATGCTTCACGGTGCGAAAGCTTTCGTTTGTACTGGTATTATACCAATTCTTCAGTTGTTTCTCATTTGAGAAACGTTAAATGCTTTTTGTTACATGTAATTATATTCTTCATTTTCTTTACTTCAATTGATTAATTTTATTATTTTGTGCATAATTAGTAATTGTTCGTTGATTTCATTATTAAAATTCGATTATCGAAAAATATACATTGTCAAAAAAATTAAAATAAAATACAGAATAAGTTATTATTTATAAATTATAATTGATATTTTATTATTTACTTATTTGTATTAATTTACTTATATTGAATTCATCTTAATATTTCTATATGCAGAGTAATCTAAATTACTACTAGAGTAATAAAAATCGATGATTGTTGATGTCTTATAAATGAAAATCTTATTTGAAATATTCATTTTCGAAAATAAAATTTATTTCCTCAATTGATTAAATCCAAGTGTCAATAGTATAGCGACATAACGTCGAAATTGCAGCGCAAGCACCGTAGCGAATTTGTACGTATAAGTAGTGCGCGCGTTCATTCGAGAGAGAGAGAGAGAGAGAGGGGCAGGGAGGGAGGGGGGGGAGAGAGGGAGAAGGAGAGAGAGAGAGAGAAAGAGAGGGGGGGGGGGAGGGAGGGAGGGAGAGAGGGGGGGGGATGCGACTCATCGTTGTCGTCGTCGTTTGCACGACGATACGAACGGGTTAGCGTGAGGCTGAAGAACGAGGCTGCCGGGAGAAGCACTTTGTTCTTCTCGCGGCTCGTTCTCCCGCGTGTCGGTGCGCCCCGCGTAACGTTTGTCACGAAAACAGCCATGAAATGTATGCGCCCCCATTCACTAGGCGACAGTACCCCGAAGGAGTTCTTTAGTCATTTCTCCCGGTCGGTGCGCGTAGAGAACCCGACAGCTTCTCTCCCTTCTCTTCATGTTCTTGTTTCAGGACGGGAGAGATACACGCTTGGCATAACGCGAAATACCCTCCCCTCTTTCGCTGCCGCTAAAATATTAACTCCATTACGCGGCGACACGACACCGCTCCACTCGTTCGACCGAAATCGCTCTCCATTTTGCGAGAAACAAAAACGACTCCAAGTTGGACGGGCGCGTAAGGATTTGCTTCGTGGTGCGTATCGTACCTTCCCGACAGTTTCCGCGACAGATTCAAAGACCGATTTGTGCAATCGTACATAATAATGCAGTGGGTTCAATGTGAACATTCAGCACTTGAGTGTACCTTCTACTTCTTTTCAATTTAGATTATTAATTGCCCTCTAATAATATTGGAATATTGGAGTATCTATAATTTATTACTCTCTCTCGATATGCACATTTTTTAAGTATGTAAAATTTTAATTCTATCATATTTTGTAATCAAATAATAACAAGTAAGATGCTGTGAAATAAGATATTTATATAAATGTATTGATCGATAATCAAGATTGGAAAAAATATTCAAATCAACAGGTATATAACAAATTATAGATACATGATTGCTTTTAGTAATAAAATTTTTCGAAAGAATTATATATAATATTATATTAAAATTATAATGAATAACTGTTTATGTTTTTACGTTTCATTATTAAATTTCGTTAAATTACAATTTTTAAATATACTTTATATCTTAGAAGTATTCCACATGTTTTATTTCAAATACGTAGATAATTCAGAATTTTTTAAGTATCAAAGAATCCGTATAAAATAATCTATAAAGTGTTATCCTTTTAAATATATATATATAAATTTACATATATATATATATATATATATATATATATAAATTTAATTATATTTATTTATTATTTAAAATTTATTTAAATATTTAATAAAACATTTATTTTAAATAATACAAATATTTTATTTTATATCTTTTTTTTTCTCCCTATTTGATTCAAACATGGAAAAATAAAAAGCTATAAAATATTATATAAATAAATAGTGTGGTCTTTCATATTAAACGAATCTAGATCGGTTTAGATAGATTGTATATTTCTATCAAAGCCTCAAATATCAATTTAGTGTAGCATACGCGATGATTTGTATGATGTGTAAGTCCATGAATGAAATTACTGAAAAACTTCTTTAGGCAAGCGCATAATGCGACAATCGCAAATCAGTTGGCTTGAAATAACTGTAATATCACGAAAGTGGTATATCGTTATATGTTTTGATAAACAATTTAAGGAGATTGCTGGTCAATACCGTACAATGCGTTTATAATTTATTGTATTTGTTATACACAATTACTTTGAAAATATCAAGTTTTCTGGTAAGATTTATTGACTGCAAATAAAGAAATTTTATGTTTACTTTCGATTTAAAATTTGTCAATTTTTTCTCTATAAAGTTTTTCAGAGATAAGCTCTCTGAAAAACTTTTTATATTTTTAATATTAGTTTAATATGGGATTCATCTTAAGTTTTAATATCGTACTTAGGAATCTAAGAAAATTATAAAGTTTCAAAAATTTTTAAAAATTAAAGATTCATTATTGTTAAATTATAATTTATTTGTTTAACAATTATTGATTTTTTCAAATACATTTAAGTTCCAATAAATTATTGAAAAATATTGAATGAATTGTTTACGATTCGCTAATAATTCCCAACTTTCTCATAAAATAATAGACCTATTATTTAATTATAAAAATTTTATGAATATTATTTTTTACAATAGATTCCTTTCAAGAGAACTAAAGTTTTCTTTTGATAATACACTTAATTTTGAATAGATTAAAATTTTTTCAATATATCATATATCACAAGTAACGATAATGGATATGACATGATAAAGTACGTTAAAATATCCTTTCTTGAAGTTTTAAGTTTTAAAATTTTTCAATAAATCTTTCAAAATTGTGATATAGAGCAGTATTCACAGTCGGATCTTATATTTAAGACCGTTTTAAGTACAGCTTTAAAATGCCATAAGTCAATCACAGAACAGCATTAGCATCTTAAGACATTATTTAAAACAATCTTGAAATAAGAACCGACTATAAATATCGGCTATAATGAACATTTTGAAAATTGGAATTGTATCTAATATAAAAAAAGAACCACAGATAACGATTTTTCTTTCGTAGATTTAAGAAAGAAAATGCTTTTTGTTATACTATCCTTTTATACTTTTCGATCACATTAAAAAAACTGACTTATTGAGACGCTTTCTAATAATGATCAAGGTACTTTAATAATCTAATCAGTAATTAATATCTCTTAAAAACCAATACTTTTGTAGTCGTTTACATCTGTGTGAATGGCGATGTGGAATTTACTTGTTCACCGGAAAAGTTTTGACGATCTCCACGTTTAGATTCTGCGAGGCATTCACGCGGATGGAGGCAATCGCCATTATCGTGATTAAAATAAGAAGCGATACTGACGGAATTGCGTTGCTTTGCGATGCTCCGCATCGTTGACCCTTTTCGAAACGAGAAAGCTCAAGGAAAAAACAGACGAAAATAATTTAAAACGCGAGCCAATCTCTTGCTAGAGATGTTATTGATACATGCGCTCTTTCAAAGAGCGTGAATTAAAATCAATTAAGAAAATATCTCAGATAGTAGATAAAGCGTCAAAGCATTAACTAAATAAGACTTGAAATTGCTTGTATTTTTCTGTTAATAGTTTGTAACTTATAAATAAGTATAAACTTTAATTATATTCATTTTTTAAGAGTTTTAAGAGTAAATCACTGCAACAAGTTGAAATATTAAATTTAGAACTCTTTTAAAAAAAATTGTATAAAAATGTGAGCATTTTTATGTTTTAATGTAACAAAATAGTGTTATTTATATTTATATAACGTTTTATATAAAAAAATGTTAAAACTTATTAAAGTTATTAACTTTTTAAAATAACATAAAATTAAAAAACTAAACTGTAATTCTAATTGTAGTAAAATTATTTTTGAATAAAAGAGTATGTATTTTTTCTTTTTTATTTATAAATAATTTACGATTTAATTTAGCTTAATAAACTAAATTAAATGTTAAATGTAAATTAATAGCTAATAAACTAAACTAAATTAATAAACTAAATTAAATGGCACTATATGTGATTAATAACGTTGAAAATGGCAATTCTTCGAATATATAACATTATGATATTATTTTATAATATGTTTCGATTTTACTTTTATTTATTAAGCATAAAATGTAATGATATCATGTATAAAAAGGATATTTATTAAAAACTAACGTGGCATATCTGCGCTCACGTATTCTGTTGTCTTGCAGAAGGAAGATATTGTGGCGAAAATTTTGCAGGAAATTTTGCCGAAGCCATATTGCGAGCACCGCATAAAAACCTCGCGTCTTTCGATATCTATCTCCATACTAAAGGCGCAACGGAGGCGGTGTAGAGTTACTTTGTACGAAGGAACCTATCAGAGATATTGAAAACGCCAAAGCCTCGGATTCTTGTTGCAAGACGACGATGACGACGACGACGACGCGTTTCTTATCCGGAGCAACGTGGATCGATTGAACGTAATACTTTTTGGTTATCATTGGTAACCGAAGCGGTTTCCAGTGGCCATTCGAAACCGTCCACAAAAAGTAGACCGCTGTTTGCCTCGAGCATGTAAATTCGAGAGACAGAAATGCGGGATTCCTGTTTAACCACTTGACCACGTTACTATATTATAATTGCACAATGCACAAATATTCGTGTACAATATCGTTCTTTATAACTCGGCAATGTATAATAGGTGTGCGACAAGGACTGACAAATTCGTTTTTTCGACGAGAAAGAACGTCAATCGGCTTGAGCTTATTTTCTCGCACATATGTATTCTCTGTCGTGTTATATTTGTATTTATAACGTTATTTATTGTAACACGAGAGAGAGAGAGAGAGAGAGAGCGAAATATTTTTTACATTTGGGAATTATTTTTGCAGAAAGATTTATGGCTATGTTGCCATACTGGATATTCGCGGTATGAACAAAAATAGAGGTTTACTTCATTTTTTTTATTAGTCAACGTGAATTATGTTTGTGAATATTCTGCTTATATAATTCACGTATCTTTGAATGATTCATCTAGGACGGTCATCAAGAATGAACTGTGCACATTGGCTTTTATAGGATAACGTAAAGGCACAAGGCGGGCTTTAAGCCGAGTTAATTAACGCATTATAGCGGATATGCCGTAAGCCGGTGCACAGCTTTTTTGCAGACCGCGGAGTAAAACGTGTGTTCGTGTTAGTACAACGCCTTGAGACACTAAGAAAAACCGTATGATAATTAATTACTAAGCCATTAATTATAATCTTGCAACTAAATATATTAAACGATTTTTAATAATATCAAGATAAATAAAAAAAGAAGATAATATAATTATATAAAGCAATCGTCGCAAAGACAGAAATGATTTTTTGATAAACTGTCAGCAGCTAAGAAAAAAATTTAATATCGCGAGATGTAGTTTCATAAAACGGATATTATATATCTTCCCTCTTCATATTTACAGTCATAAAACGTATCTCGATGCAGTTAAAAGTAATTCAATATCGTTAGGAGCGCTTATTATTCAACATTTGACATGCAACTTCGTTTCACTAACAAAAGGGGACTCGACATCCCCCGCTAGTGGTGAAACACACAAAAGTGATACTTTTCAAGTTACAACCCCATCGTCCTGTATCCATCGAAATGTAAATGCGAGATCCCTGTTCCGACTTTGGCCGACTCGAGTGTGATGGCAATTACAGCCGTTCCATATATTCGCACCCTGATATTATTCTTCGCGTTTCCATAAAATGTGACAGGGATAACAAAAGCCGATCATAAAGCTGTCTACTCCAAAAGAGGAAGAACGATCGGCCGTTGGCGGCCGAGGGATTTAGCCTCGACGCGCGTACGCATGGCGCGACGTAAGGGGTGCGGGGAAAAGGGGGAAGGGGGTGAGGAGGGACGCTCTGTACGTATGTATGTAATACACGGCTTCGCCGAGATACGTACTAGATGCTACTTTATACCCTACAACCAACGCGACGGTCGATACCCCGTATATACCGGGCGTTAACACGATAACTCATCGTGTTGCCGGCCAGTACCCGACGTCGAATGACGTCCCGAGATTATTGGAGATTCCATTATAATGAGTTTGCGTATAGACAGGCCATCCTGGTGCATGGTGACTGGGGGATCCCGCGATGTGGTCCGCGAACTTTTGCCAAGTTACCGGTAAGTAATCCTCGCAAATTAATTACCGGTCTTACTTCCGTCCCCAGGCTTTGTAATCTTATGGAATTCAAGTTTTAAATTAAATTTGGTCCACCGTCCATTTCTCTTGTCATCGTTCATCGCTTTTCTAGCTGCTTATATCTCGTTGATAAGATGATTGCGTATCACATACATACATAAAAGAGCGGAAACAAAGGCGATAGATTTGCAATTTTCAGTTTTTCTTCAGGAAAATGGAGGAAACTTATTTAATTTGTGGAATGTTCCACGTTTTCAAATGAGATTAAGTGGAACAACTTGTTATTAGTATTTAACGTTATTAACATTTTGAAACTAAAGCCAGCTCGTGCATCATGTCATACACGGTTTAAATAGAATAATAGATTAGTATTATTCTAGTAGTGTTATTTTAAACACAGCCTCTCAATGTGTCGAGATAAGCCTATTTAACATAAACAGTCAAGATTATCATAAGTACCAAACTTAGTTAACATAAGTAAACAAAGGATTAACATAATTCACATATAAATAAGACGATTTGAATACTAAAGCTACTTCAAAATATTGACTTTCAAAATATAAAATTCTTGTGAATATACTGAATACACATAAAACGTATTAAAAATATCTTAGGATCTATATTTCCTCAACGAAGATGTTATAATTTGTAATTTTCAAACAATTAATGATTGGAAATGGGAAAATTGGTGATTTACAAAAAAAAAACAATTCTGTAATATTATATATTCTTCAGATTAATCTCAAACGTCATTTTATACCTTTCTATTTCTATTCTTGATCGTTTCTATCAATGTAGATTAATTTTAATCTCAGTTCAACTCTTCATCTTTTTCTATTTCTTATAATTAGAAACAGATAAAGGATTAGTCGAAGATTAAAATTCATCAAGATTAAAATTAAATTACATTGGTAGAAATAGACATTAGTGGGACTTCTATTTGAAATTTATTTTGTTAGAGGAATACATGGATTTATCTTATTCGAAAAAGAAATATAGCACACAGTGTGTGCTTGTCTGCGCGATTAAATCGACTTTGGGCACGACAATTTAGGTTTAAAAGCTGCGAACCGGCTTTTACGTTACACAGAACAACGTTGTCGCCATGTTCCTGTTTTGCGTAGCTTTGATAGCTTCGTGCCTCCGCTGACAAGGTTCAATGACGTTCGCCAGTCGAATGACTGCTCGTACACTCCAGCCGCGCATCAGCTGGAAATACCGTTGTGTGTAGGCAACGCACATCACAGAGACCCTCGACGAGTGGGCTGGAAATACCCGTTTTTGTTCCGGCATAACACGCACACGAGATTGCACGTGTTGCGTAGAGTACGGTGCAACGTTTACCATGACATTTGAACGTTGAGCTACCTCGCGTCCCCCCCCCCCTCCCGTCCCTGATCCTCGTTATGTCCCACGTCGATTGGTTATTGTTGCCATTTTAATATGCACAGCAAAACCTCTATTGTGGGCATTAATTACCGCGGAAATCTTTTGCTTTTGTTCAATAATTAATGATTGGAGAGAATGAATGGAGCGCTAATCCAATATTTAACGCCGGATACTCTCCCGTGCCCGATTAATCTCGCGGCTTCGTCGACATCGCCGGCCTGAATATCCATGAATCAATCACGATCACACGTGTATATCTGCAAGTGATAAAGAATTCCGCGATTCAATCCAGCAATTTCGGACCAACCGCGAAATTATAGTTTTTTCATGAGGCGGATATATTTTGAAATTTATAGGCACACGATAAATCTGGGCCATAATCTCGACGATATCGGTGTGGTGCACGTGCTCGCGGCCGTTTTGCTCTCTCGTAGAACGTATCTCTAATAAAAATCGCTCTTCCGTCCCTTCTTTCTCTCTTCTTCTTCCTCTCACTCCTTCCCACCGTCGTATTTATTTATCCGGCCGAGCGCGGATGATAACGACGTCGGCATTTCATTCATTGTTAGCGACGCTGGAACGCCATGGTGCTATGAAAACTACGTTATTTGTATGCCGCGAGCGGCCGTCTTAACTACGACAATACTTTTCCACCGCCGGTGCGGCGGGACGTAACTCCCTCTGCGCTCCCAAAGGGAGCAGCGGGACGGAAGAAATATGGAAATGGCCGGGAATCAAGGATGGGTCACGGACTCCCCAGCCTCCGAATTAGAAGAATTAAGTAAAGAGTCAAACTCTCTTATAAAAGGATTTTGCTGTCGAATGGAATCGAGAGAACGAAACGACTCGCGTGATTTAAATTATGATGCTTCGCGATTAAGGATATATATTTATGATAATTATTGATATTGAGATAACTTTGATGTGTCAACATCAAATTGTTTATGACGTAGCGGATATTGATATTGGCTATTAATTTTTAACGATTTAAAGTTTATCTTAAAAAAGTATATTTTATGTTAAAGAGAAATTTATCTAAAATAGTATCGCGATATATATGTATAGTGCACATCATGATTTCTAATAATATTATATTCAGGGTTAATATAATATATTGGAAAAGAATATAATTTTTTTCTTTTGTGATAAACAAATAAATAAATAATATAGATTCTATAATTTAAATAGATAATTATTTTGAATGTTCACGTAACCAGACATTTAGAATATATGTTAAAACTTTTTCATGCAAAACTTAGTTGTTAAAAAAAATAATTTTGGAAATAGAAAAATTACGGCTTTCCAAATAAAGTAACATCTATAATTGTAAACCTAATTGTAAAAACTAACAAACCTCCTGCCTGTCTGGTTGCTCTCTTTAAAAAAAAAAAAGATAATAGAAAAGCCTCAGAGTTATTATGAAAGACCAGCACATCGCTGAAACAAGTAAAATCTCGCACAAACGTGCCGGATTCACAGGTTCACTAAATTATTTTGCAGATACCTGTACTATTTTTTTTTTAACACTTATCTTCAAAGTCAAAAACTTTAAAAGAATTTTTTTCTCTTCTGTATAGAAAAAAAAGATTACAAAGAGACTCACTTTTTTTTCATTCTTCTTCGAAGTTTAATAAAAAAAAGTTCAGTAAACAATTCAGCAAAAAAAGATTCTGTGAATATCAATAAAATCGCCAACTACAATATAGATAAATGTTTTATAAATTTTTTCAGATTTTTTAAATACTTTCAAGGAAAATAATGTCCGAACAGACTACATGTTCACTGAAAAGGTACCGGAAAAAACATACTCGAAGAATTAATGGCATATCGTCATATTGTGACGCTTCTAAAGATTATACCTACATAAGTATATATATATATAATATTCTATTAAAAATAAAAGTAATTTTGATATTTCTATATATAATTTGCTCATATTATTTCAAAATATTACATTAAATAAATTACAATTTTTAATTATTAAATTAAAATGACACATTTTTTATCTATGCATTAGTAACTGTCAAGATAAATTCAATAAGACCATGTAAAATTAAGAAAATATTTTTTTGGACACCGTGTATATTCAACATCGATAACGCCGATATATCGACGGTATCGTTGCAGCTCCAGATGCGCTCGGTAATTTCCTCGTGTACGGCTCGTGTACGGAAAGTGGGCGAAAGATTTATGTCAATACAAACACACATTATAACTGTGTTTGCCAGCTTCGAGGCGTCTCGTAGTACACAGCCGCATGCGTATGTAAAACCCACAGCGGGCACACCGTATCACGTACGTGACGCGACGTATATGGTATACGTGCAATGCGCACACGCAAATCGCCATATACGAAGTATTACGAACATGTACGTAGAGAGCGATGAGATTCTCCGATGTTCACGATACCGCGATTCTCCGCAGCGATGAGCGATGAATTCGTGCAATACATCCGAGAATATACGCGACTTACTCTTTCCACTTGTACATATCCTGCATGATACGTATACAAGATATACAAAGTTACACGGATAATATCCGTACGAGTGCGTAACACATGCTGGCGAGGATGAACGCGTGCTGTACGTTTGTTAACTTAAGTAATTAATGAGATACGCACATAGATTTGCGCATAGTTCAAGTGTACTTACAGCGAGAGGTATAATCAGTGAAGCCGAAAGGATTAACGTCGGCTAGCTAGAATATCTTGAATATCTTCACCTGTTCCTGTAACACCCCTTCTCTCCACGCTAAGGGAACGATTTGTCGTTGGGAAAACCGAGCTCTCATTACGCCAACAAAATTCTCACATTTTCTGCTAAATGTTCCCTTCGTGTTAATGAACGACTTATCTTCATATTTGCTGTCACCACGTGCACGAGTCCCGGAGCTCGTTTAGAGAGAAGTTGGGTTAGCCTGCTAACTGTAGCGGCCGCGGAATTAATTGAGACCTCTCCCCCGCTATATCTCGTTATACGAGTAAATTCTGAATTCTGGTAACTGCTCATCGGAGTCTGAAAACGAGCCGGGACGAGAATCGTGGCAGTCTGCGTTCAGCTGTATCTATGAGAAATAATATCTGGGAGCGTAATTGCTTTTTAAAAGCTCGCGCTCGTTCCGCGGATTCTGTCCTCGTAATTGTTAATGACTTTTTTAATGACGAAGAATGCTGTTTTCAAATCGACCCGTAAAATCTCTCGCCATCTGCAGTAATAATCTTTTAACGCGATCATATTCGCAATGTGGAAATATCCATGGTTTCAAAGGGGAACTAATCCGAGCCTAACATATTTATTGATGCGCAGAAAAATTTTATGTTCCGTTTTTTTTTCTATGCTTTGTACTGCGAAAAGTCTTCAGCCGGAGAATATTTTCCACATTTGTTGATTCTATATATTTTATTTTTGTTATTCACTGAATGTTATGAAAGATAAAATGACGTTTATGTCACTAAATGGAAAGAATTCAGAAATATCTATTGCGTTTAGTGACTTTTTGCATCAGAAACGCAAACAAATTTCTAATAGGATGGTTCTAATAGGATCTTATTTTATTTCAATACAGCAAGTTAAAAAACATACTGTTTTTAGGTGTTACGATGAGGAAACGCGGTCAAGATAAACTTATGATATAATGAGAAAACTGAGAAATTTCTTGAGGTAACGAGGAAAATTGGAATAGTGATGAATGTAGGATAAATAAGAGAACGCTCTTTACAAATCCATGAGTCCTTTATTAAGAAATACTGCATCGTTCCGACAATCGCGAAATGGTAGTACGAATATAATCTTTAAGCTATGAGAGCTTCGACGCAGCCTCCTTCTCGAGTCGTCGACTTTGCTCGGAGCGTTTTCCAGGGCGGTGTTCCGGAGTTTTGACATTGGATTACGAAGCGGCGTAAAAGTCCCCCGTGTAAAACTTTAATTACATTTGAATATAAGCACGCCGCGGGGACGCCGGTACTTATCTGAGAATGCGGCTAAGGGGACTTCTCTCTTGACTCTTTCGATCCGTTTTTACGTAATTCCCGCGGGGTGGTTCGCGTCTTAAGCGGTGATAAGGCCAGTTGTTGCAGCCTTCCGTACCGTTCGCGATCACGAAACGTTTGGATTGCCGCGCTGGGCGGGACGCTATGTCGATCGGTGGTTTACGCTCGAGAGCTCACGAAACTTGCGGACAAAGACGAAAAGAATGGTTTCGACGCGATTCCTATTTTCTTTTCCTTCTTCTTTTTTCTTTCTTTTTTTTCTTTTTTTGCAATGGCAGCCGCAGCCGCGCCGAAGAAACGCGGCAAGTTACTTCCACGTAAGTAACTTGCAACTTAAGACTGTAAATATTTGGATAATTGTTCAGGTATTTTAAGGAAGACTGCATCTCGGATGACATATTGCTCATAATTCTGGATGTTCACATCTTTTCGTTTCTGTGCACTTTTATTACATGTTCTATATAAAATTGTTTAAAAATGTTATGATATTAATACCATTAAGGAAAATATTCAATACTAATAATTTGTAAACCTGAATCGTAAAAGCAATAAGAAAAAGTAAGAAAAATCTTAATAATTAAATTAACAATCTGTTTACCAAGAAATTGGAAATTAATCTTTCTCAAGATAACTTTCTTGAGATTTATATCTAGTGATTTATATCCTGTTGGCGACTGATTTATAAAGAAGAATTATTAGCAAGTTTGCCGAGTTAGCCAAGTAATCCAATCTTCCCCTCATTATTTGGATATTTCGGATAAATACGAATATGAGGATTCTGATTCAGAGTATCTGGATACTTGAAAAAAAAAGTGTCTGATTTTATATTATCTATTAAAATAATCATTTATTAAAAATTTATCAATCGAATTTTTTTGCTCTAAACCTCTTGATTAATTTTAATAATAGATTCTTGTACAAATTTCGAATTTATATTTACTCGAAGAGAGAGAGGGAGAGAGAGAGAGAGAGAGAGAGAGAGAGAGAGGGAAGCAGGGAGAATTATTTACCGTATTCTAATTCAAATATTATTTGAATTATTTCAGTATACGAATTATCCAAATTACTCAAATTATCCGACTTATCCGAATTGTCCAAATAATTGGAATTCGAATAATCGTATTACCCGAATTATTCGGATATCTCAATTTCAAAGCTGAATTGCGGCGGCGTTCGAGTATTCTGGATATCTGTTGAATATCTCATCCGGAATTCGGATTTTACAATCTCATATGAAAACCGTGTACCGACGAACACACGCAACACCAAACACGACGGAACGAGAGCGCACCTGAACAATTTCGGTGGCGCGACAAGGAGAAGACGGAGACACGACAGAGACATAGACAAAGTAGATGACACACCGGGCGGCGTAATGCCGTATCGCTAGACGCATTCGCCTTAATTCGTAGACCACTCCTAGACCGATCCGATCCGTAGCCGATCGATGGTGCGTCTCGATTGGATTCTGCCAGAGAAAAGACGCGGACCGTCGTTGTGGAGGGCCGACGCGGGTTACAATCCGCGTTATCAGGAGTCCTTTGGTCTCGCTCATCCTACCGGTCGTTCAGAACCTCAGCGCAAATCAGCAGGACTAGCAGATGCAACGCAAAGTAGAGGCGTACGGTAGAGTGTCCCGCGGACGCCAGGGCATAAGCGTAGGACGAATAGCACTCCCTGTGAGCGTAACATACATGCATGTATAAGATATCTTCCATGATAAACAATGTAAAAAGTTTTGACAATTTGTCGAGATTATTTGGAGTAGGAAAATACTATTTCAGAGTTAGATTGTTGGAAATTTTTTACAATTAGTACAAAAATGTGAAATACTTCACATTCTTTTCTTAACTATCATTCGAGCTTGCCTTTTGTCTCAGTTTACTTTAAATTAAAATAAAGCTTATGAGAATACGGTTAAAAGAATACGAAAAATAACACTGACAATGTTATTTTTCCTATCCTTTTGTCGCAATTTTTCGATAAATTTCTTTTGTCCTTTCAAAACGTATTTACATTCAGAACATATTTACATATTCGATAGGATCCAAGTTTCGCTTCTCCGCCGAATCTTACAAGGATTGAACAGTTTTATGACCTAACTCCGAAAATTCTAAGACAAATTAGCTGGCAAATCGGAGTATGCATTAATCACTCGACGTTTACATTCCTGTTATCTTCTTGCGCGATTTGTCAACTCGAGGTCGTTCCGAGGAAAAAAAAGTAGACATTTCTTATTCCATCAATAATATATTTCTCCAGCACCGTTTTGCCCGATGCATAATACATTTTCCTCGCTTCGAGTATACATTAAAGAAGATTCGCGCGAAATTTCTTTAAAAATCTGTCTGGCGTGTATGTTCGTATTATTTTTGCAACAGCAGTCAGTCGTAAGGTGTTACAACATTACTGGCTAATATGAAATTGCTCCCAACTTCGAAACATTACCGCGCTAAAGCCATCTCGCTGAGAATTCTCTGAAATCTTTGAATTCTTTGAGACTCCTCTAAGACTTTGCAAGATTACATGACGCTTTCAAACTACGAGAGCTTTCACAGTGCTTAATTTACGAAAACGTCTCGTGCTGCTTTGCGAATATTGAAAAGTGCAGTAATCCCTCTCTATCCGTCTTTCCATTTATCCGTTTTCACGCCGACATTTATCTAGCCCGTTATGTGTATTACTGACTTGTTCTACTTTGAAATTTCAAACTGTCGAGACAACTCTTTTCAGTGTCGAACCTTTATCTCCTCTGTTGTTTTAACATGTCAGGCTTTTAACATACTTTGGAAAATGAAAAAGTACATCGATTATTAAACAAAGTATCTTTTAAGACCGTAATGTGAATACACAATGAATAGGAAATAAAGACCCTAAATGGTCAAATTGGAGCTTTAATGCTTGAATAGTTTAGTGTAAGTTTATATACTACATATCCAATTCTGCAAATTGCGCGCTGCTTAATTTTCAGTCTTGAAACATAATCCTAACAGAACTGGAGTAGTAATATTACAAATTAAATTGACAATATATAATAACATTGATTTTCATTTTAATAATTTAATGTTGATAAATATTTTAAAATCTATAAATAATTTTATTACTTTAGCTGACGTAATACTTTTCGCCATAGAATGATTTACATCGATTGTTGATAAGTGTAATGTATAAGGAAAATAAATATTATTCATATAATTTGGCCTAATATATCTACATTTTGTATCAATAGCATTTTTTAAATATTCTAATAAATAAAATGTCTTGACAAATTATCAGTCATCGATTTTTAAGCTCTCTATTTAAGTTTGTAATTAATAATAAATTAAAAAATATTTTAACTACGAAAATCTTGCACAATTAATTCAAAACAAAGAGTTTTCATTGATAAAATTTTCTAAACTTTCTTCGCTTTCCTCTTGTAATAATGCTATTACTTTAGCTGGCAGAATACACGCGATATGTTTCGCTACAGAATACTCTGATTTAATCGGTATTCACTTCACATATACACAACCAATTAACGACGAACATTGAGAGCCTACTCTCAATGGATACCAAGTTTCCATGAGGCATCATTTGGATTATTGTATTCCACTGCATTTTCGAAATGGCAGAAAATGATCGAATTAAATTTCTGTGAAAATTCACGAATAACTTATTATCTAAATATTTAATTCAGTTAGCTTAAAATTAATCAAGACGTTTTATATATATATATATATATATATATATATATATATATGTATTAAATAAGAAATAAACTCAAGATAGATTTATTTAAAAATAAAATGTTTTCGTAAAAACGAAATCATACCCTCAATTTTGTTTTGTGAGAAAAATTTAATATCGTTCTCGTGAAATAAGCTTGTCGATATCACGAATATATTTTCGTGATAATGCAATTTTCTCAGCGTATATTGCACGATCGATCCACGTTTGAAATCGCTTTTACTTACGTTTAAACGGTAGATTGAAGTACACTTTTATCGTAACCCCCATGCTCACGAAACGCACAATTGCAGTTACTCACGAAATTGATCAAGTATTTTAAAAATATCATATAAAGTTTTTATAATCAAATAGTGGAGAAACTAGATAGTTAACGAATATTACAAAATAAATTTTCATTATTAAAAAGAAAATACAAGTCTATCAGAAGATTGCAAATGATATACAATATTTCTGAAATAAGAAGCTTCCAAATAATTACTTGAAATTTTCGAAATACTCGATTATTTTTGCGAGTCGCTTGCATAAAGCAAGTATATACCTGTAGGACTCGGGATTTAGCCTCGTCACAGTGCAGTAATGATGCAGCGCACAGACTCCGTTGAGAGGACCGCCACAGCCCCAGATTTGCTCTACCTCGCGCGGCAGCGAGACCGTGTTGGCCGCGTAATACCTGTGGGACATAGAATACACTCACTCCCACACACACACACACACACACACACACACACACACACACACACACACACACGCATGTACGCACGACCGCGAGGCGTGGGGTGTGCGAGGATAATATACACAGACCGAGACCGAGCTTGTGCATTAGGAGAAACGCGAGAGAACGGTATCAGGACTGTTATTAGCATCGTAATGGCGCGCGCGTCTCGAAAAGAGGTAGACAGTTATCACAACGTCGCCGGGCCAGAGTCAGGTATTACTGTGATATAATTGCTGGCTCATGGAGAAACGCGGGAATTATTAATCCTCAATCATCGATATCTCACACGACCGACGCTGCTTAACTACATTCCGCACGTCAGCATGAAACATCCATTGAAATATTTTGACTGGCATTTATGCGAAACGTACTATGTAAGGCTAAGAGGCTATCAACAATAAGCACACAGTCGAGTGTGAGAAGAGTATTCTCTTACGTTCGACTGTGGCTTATTGTTGAAAGTCTTTTATCCTTTGCTTTAAATCTTAAGTCGTGAGAAATTGACCAATCATAGTCGATTATATAATCGATTATAATTGGTCAATTTCTTACGACTTAAAATTTAAAGCTAGATAATGGCTTATTGTAGAAAGCCTTTAATAAATGGATCGCAACACAAACATAATCCTGAGTTGATTCTTTTTTTATAAAGATCACGATTGGCATCTTGACAATATAAATGATATTTTTAAACGATCACTATTTGTTTTACGTCATACCTATTGATTAATCTAAAGAAGAAAAAATGTACATCGACACGTGACCAGCGGCTTAAGGCATAATCGAGGCCAGTAATTAGCGGGGTGCGCCATTATGGTTTTAGGGCTAAATTACGCGAACGGATCGATCGATCCACTTCATCGCATACATACCTGACGAAGGCGTAATCATTCGACTGCGTAAACCGGTCCGCCAGATCGTGAAGAGTGATCGCCGTTATCTCGTCCAGCTCATAATAGTCGAGCAGCGAGTACTCGGCTATCCAGTTCGCTTTGCCGATTGAATTCGCTTCGGGCAGATTAAGATAGTACTGCGTGTAATCCAGAATCTGCGCAGCGTGCAACACGTACACATAGACAGGTTCTACATTTCTGCGTCCCTTTTGAAATTGGTACGTCGCGCAAATAGAGCGTTCCCGTTACGGAAACCTCGCGATAATATTGAGAATGTATACGCGCCCGCCATACCTGTCCGGTGTTAGTTTCGAACTTGTAGAGTCGCAAACCCGGGTTGTTGGGCCCCCCGACGGTGTTCGGCGTTACGCTGGGAGCCATCATTATCCAAGATACGGGCAGACCTGTTCATACAAGTATCGTTTCACCGAATAATTAATCGCGCGCTACAAGTATTAATAAAATTAAGGATTAAATATTATTAAATCAAAATTGATAAAACCAGTACGTTCATCTAGACCAGGGTGATATAAAGGGACGACAAATACTGGGACGATAAATAATTTATCTAAGAAATTGATTGATTCTCTTTTTCTGTGATTATCAAAGGGAAAAGGACAGTTCAACAAAATTTTGATAAGAAACAACTTTGAAAAGAAAAAAACGAAGATCGAAATTGTTTCATTCTAAATTACAAGACAAGAAATAAAGATAAATAGTCCACACGATTTGTATCGTGTCAAGAAATTGTTATATTTCACAGAAATATTATCTATAGTTGTATTACTAGTGCTACTAGTTACATACCCGCACAATTTACTACTCTTTTGTAACTAGTGTTTGTAAATAAGTCTTGACAATTTGCTGTAACATACCTGTGTCACTGTATATCACGCGGAATGTATCCGAATGCCAGTGGCCAAAGAACTGTCCTCGGATGATGTCCGAGTAGAGCCGGACTACCTGCAGATATTTGGTGTTGTGCCTCTCGTTGAGCGCCGCGGCGCCGCTTTCGTGGTCGTCCACCCCCGGCGGTGTGTGGCCGACTATGTACACCTGACCGTTACAGAGTAGAATAGGAATGATCATCGAACATCGATATTTCGAGGAATCTGCATAGTTAGGTCGGTTCGACATTTCGTTATCTGTGTTCTACCTTAATATCTATTCATGAAAACTCGATGTATTCCGATACTATTTTCGATACTATTTCCCACGTTAGATTGATCTTTGACAAGCCACATTATTTGACATGAAGACACTTTCTGATGCAATGTATACTTTTATGTTACAATAAATTTTTCTTAAAAAGTTTTTATTTAATTTTTCTATCATATGCATATAAAATTTTATTGTGATGTGAAGATATGGCGGTTCAATAAATAGTACTTTTAGAATATCAGGCTTTTTTGTAGCCAATTAATTTATAAAAATATTTTCTATATCTATTATTCGATGTTAATCTTATTTATTATTATTAATAATACTTCTGTATACTTATATACTCTCTAAATTCTTTGAAGTGGAATCTCATCTTAAGAGTAAAATTTGAGCCAATGTTGGAAAAGAATGACTCAATTTTTAATCTTTAAGAATAAGAGATTTCACTGTTCAGAGTTAATTTTAAAAGATTAGAATTATTATAAGTATCGATTTTGTATGTTTTGTGCAATAGAATGCTATCCCAATATCAGACATTTTTAAAGCTTTTATTATAGAACATTATCTCACTTTCTAACAAAGTTGTATTCAAATGTAATGCATAAAAATAAAAATATCATTTTTTAATACATTTTTGATACTTAAAAATAGACAAACCTATATAAAGTCATAATTGTAGGCTTATATATTCTCGAACATCAGTGGGAACCGTTAGACATAACATTATATATCGTCATTGTTAAAACGAATATTGCTGTTACATTTTTTTTTTGTATAAAAAGTGTGAGGAAATCATTGATGCACCATTATGTATTGATGTGAGTGTTGATATGTGAGTAGGTTGTTAGAATTAGTAGAATAGTTTTTTAGAATTAGAAATTTCTACGAATTTATGTATATATATCTTGATCTAGATAAATCAATTATAAAGAAATTCTTACATTATGGGACTAAACGTAATTCTTGCCGTTAAACGAGTAA
>Ga0157364_1001544_pt1 | contig 19802 bp, 13 predicted proteins | sample AttsexASBM2_FD_111476 | JGI IMG/M metagenome (GOLD analysis project Ga0157364, IMG submission 111476) | Fungus gardens microbial communities from leaf cutter ant in Ribeirão Preto, State of São Paulo, Brazil - Atta sexdens ASBM2 | ecosystem: Host-associated > Fungi > Mycelium > Unclassified ...
CATGCCGGCTCGAATACGCGCGGATAAGCAAATGAGAGAATATTGATAGTATATCGATCGAGACGAAGCCGATTTATTTTTTTCGAGTAGATGAGATATATATATATATATATATATATATATATATATATATTTATGTGTATATATACATATATATCTATATATGTGCGTCATGTTGCTATTTCAGTATGTGTTTAGAACGAGAATCCTTGATAATGTACCAAACATTTTTTCACATGATAACGCTATCAATTTAAGAACTGATCAAACAGCAAACGCGTAAGGTCAGATCAAGTTTTTCATACAAATCATAAAATGATGTATCACATTTACTCATCTTTACCGACAAAATTTATCTAGTGTCATTAAAATGGGTTTTTTTTTCATCTAAAATTCTCTAATATTCATTAAATATAACCCTGATATATAAATGCACAGGTCCGTTGGTTCTTTGAAAAATATTGATAAAAAACTATATTTCTTTCTTAAGCACGCATTTGAAAATCACAAAATGCACAAATAAAGACATCGCAATACGACGCAACGTCAATGTTGAGCGCACTCCCAAGCAAATTACTTACGTAATCTGCATCAATTATTGAGCGGTATGACATAAGTCATAACGCAATCAACATTATTTTTTACAATCGCGTAGCAGTTACTCACGACATTATTATGATATTTTTTCTTTCATTCTTGAACGATGCACTGATTAGAGAACGATATAATTTTAATTAATCTCTTTGTCACAGCAGGTTGTTCGCCATTCGTTGGGATCAATTAGGTCACCCAGTGTATATATCGCCATGCTCGAACAAAGAAGACGATCGAGCACGGAACTTGGTCGATTTCGAGAAGCCACGGGTTCGGTGGGTGAACAGGTTTTAGTTCTCACAAAAGAGAACTCACCAAGAAGCCGCCATCTATGCCCGTAATATCGCGATGGTCAAACGTAAATGCGCTGGCATAACGACGCGTAGTTATAAGTTATAAGCCGCGCCGAATTACCGCATCCGAGATAGGCATCGCAAATCGCGTCGCAATCTTCCACGTAGCCATTGTCGCTTCTTTTTGTTTTCTGCCTTTTTTTATAACCTCTGCACTCCTGATTATCGCAGGCAATTTCGACGATGATAATTTTAATGCCGATTTAATATTACTGATGGAATTATATAAACGCAGCAGTACTTTCACCGGCTCAATGAGACTAAATTTTCACACAAAGCGAATTTCACTTGACATTATGAATGCCGGATTACCGGTGCGGCGACAAACGAACACAATGTCGAGTAAATTGCGAGTGGCAAGCGCGAATATTCTCGCCGGACTGCTTCCAGATACGTGACTTCAAAGTGCGTCATAAATTTTTACGCCTCATTCGCGACGGGCTATTATAAACTGCTATTACAATATAATCCTGCATAAAATCGAAAAAGGCTTCTTTAAACATTGCTTCATTATTGTGCTTTATTATATATGATTGGTAATATAACTGGTGACCTTTACGCAAACAGTTTCTCCCATTTCAGGCATTGCCCAGTTGTCAACAATTTCGATTAATTCCTTATTGGTTAATCAAGTGCGATTATAAAATAAAATTCGGTCGACACGACGGGTGAGGAACGAGCGTTTTCATTAATGCGATTATATCCAGCGTTTCGCTTTCCAGCGCGAACGGCGCGACGTAGCCGTGCGACATAATTTATTTCCGCGGAGGGAAATGTACAGTCACTTTTTGGCGCGGCGGCTGAAGTTTCTCCTGGTAATAAGAAGAGAGTCGCTTACTGGAACGGAACCAAGTGGCGCGTTTTCGCGCGCGCGATAGAGGGAAGAGAGCCCGCGCGGCACGTAATTATCCACTTCGAAAACTCGGCGCCGCTTTAAACGCGGAAGAACGGCGGAGATGCGACTCGGTGCGGTACGAGGCAGTGACAAAACACGACAAATTAATGGTCGGAATGCGCTGATGTTACACGTACAGCCGACCGTTTCGAGCTGCAATACATGTCCCAAGAGGAATTTCTGTACAGAATATCCTGTTTCTACTATGTTACCTCTCATCCACGTGTTAGACAATTCAAAGTGGAGTCTTGCCCGATAAAAATATCTGGATAATTCTTGAATTATACCAAAAACAACCAAAAACGAAGAGCTTGGTGATAATTAACTGAAAATGCAAATCGTACTATATAGTGAAATCTCAGTTTTTTCATCATCTTTTCAAGTTAATCCTCCGTCAACATGAATTTTTTACTCTTCCATCATATAATAACAAAGGTTTTCGAGAAACAAAGCAAATTTTTTATTATTCTGGATTATATAAAAATTTGAAAAAAATTTTGATATGTTTGACAAAGCTTTAACTTCAGTTTTTATCATCATAAAAGCCAGATAGTATTTTACTTATTTTTCACATATTTAAATTTATTTTCTATTTAAATTTATCAGAACTGTATAAATTTATGTTCCTCTAAATTCTTTAGAGTAGAATGTCACTCTGAAATGTGAAAATTGAGCCTTGAACAAGAATCGACATTTCACTCTTCAGAGAATGACATTCACTCTAAAAATTTTAGAGAGTACTAAAATTCTCAATCAAAATATTGATAATCCTTTAAATACTCCTGCCGGTGAATTCTATTTAAGCGAAAAATTTTTACTGAGAAAAATTTGAGTCAACATTGATGTAATTAATACATGAGTAATGGCATTGCGATACTCAGTATAAAATTCAAAGAAATATATAATACCAAGTATATAATTATCACTGATAAATTCTTCCTAATTAACGTCAATGATAAAAGTAAATGCCAAACAGATTGCTAACAGCATACGCATCATTACTTCGATAATACCTCGGATATTTTAATGCTATCGTAAACATCCCCAGACTGCATACAGTCGAGCACGTATTGTGCGTTTTTACGAGCGCTTGGCGACGTCTCATGAGTCGTTTCATTGCAATGAGATACTTTCGCGGCTCGGTAGTTCGTCATTCGACATTGGAAAAGAGAAAGATTTGGTAGTCAAGAGAGTAAATGACAGAAAAAAGAAAAAATTCCAGCCGGAGAAAAAATGGGTTACTCGCTCTTCATGGTCTTTTAAACGCCTCCCGTTGCGCAAAGTTGTGTTAACATACCGTGCGGCCACGTACCATAGTCGTAATTGCAATATCCGCGTCAAGTAAACATCCGACTGTCGTATAGAGAATTTGTAATCGTCAGCTAGTCTTCGCTCATTTCCAAGCAACGGCGAAAAAAATGAAATGGCTTGCAAATAAAATCTCAAAAGTGCATTTTAAAAACTAAAATGTGTGGCGATAGATGCAAGAAAAACCATCTCTGTTATTTTGATTTTTAGATGAAGTCGAAATGATCCTTCTCTTAAAAAGAAAAAAAAAAGATATTACGCAAAGCGTTTACTTGCATAAGCTTTTAATTCTTCGCGTTAAATCTTGATGAGCTAATCTCACGTTTCACATTAAAGTACCGTCAACTTGAAACTAACTAAAGAACAAAACTTTATTCTTCATTAATTACTTATTTTAGAGCGCTTTAGATACCTTAACAATTAATTCTTCTAGTGGTCATTAAAAGACAATCAGAATTTTCAAAAATTCTGTCATTAGCCAAAATTGTTAAAACAATTACATCAAAGTATTATTATTTTCCACTTTCCATTTCAATGTCGTAATATTCGATATGATGTGAAACTGTGAGTATGCGACATTAGACATTTCCCGCGGCGAAATGTATATCATTCCCTTTTCAAAATTCGCTCGACAGAATCCCCTTTATCCTTAAAACAAATATAAGACTCGCACCCCCTTAATTCCTAAATATTTTTTGCGATACAGCCCGGAGCTCAACTTGTTGCGCTTTACAGGCTCGTCACCGCCCGCTGAAATTCCTATTTGTTCCAGCAGTGAGGGGCGCAATAAAGGACTGCGGGTATGAAGTAGAGAGAAAAGAGGCTGAAAAGAGAGATGAAGGAAGCGACATACGCATGGTAGAAGATATACGAATTGGAAAGAAGAAATTCTCTAAAATGATTTGTAGAAATGTCTTAGTACAAATAGAATCTATATTGCTTGGTTCAATTCAAAATGCAGTTTCTTCTCGATTGTTGTGAATGAATCATCAAAAATAACCTTAACAGAATTCAATGCAATTTATTGATTTATAAAAATAATTGAATAAAAAATTTCTTGTTTTTTATACGTCATCAGAGGAAAATGATATAAGATGTACATTCTTGCCGAATATAAAAAAATTTTTTATATATATAAAATATATATAAAAAAATTTTTAATATTAATTCATAATGTTGGAATCGTTAAGTATGATATTACTAGTATGTTTCGCTTCGATTAGTCATCTGAAATAAATCGTAGAAATATAATAAAGAACGATCACATTTATTAGAAATTTGAATATACATATAATCCACTTTTTTTTTTATTATAAATGATTCATTCAGAATAACTATCAAGAGTGAACCATGTAAATTTCCCTTTAACAGATTCGGAGGAAGAAGGAAGAGTAGGAGAAGAGTATGGAGTCTCTCAAGGGCGAATCCGGCAGTACCGGTTTAAAGGCAAAAAGAGAAATAATAAGGGCGGGGCCGTGACGGAAAACGGAAAGAGAAGCAAGAGAAGGATGGAGGAATCGTCGAGGGACAAAGAGAAGGACGAAAACGCGAGAACGAGGACGAGCTTAGGGATGCGCGAAACAAATTGCAGGAAAGGGGAGCAAGGGTGGCGAACGGTAGGGATGCTTAATGATAGAGAATTGCAAGTAATGGCGAGTAACGCGGCCTATTTAACACCCCCGCCTTATCCTATCACACGAAATAACCTCTGTGTCCCCGTTAATATTTTCTTATCGTCTCTAGCAAAGGCTACTCGCCGTGAAATAGGTCTGAATCAAGCGAACAATAAATGCGAACTTTTATCCCTATTACTACATTCAATGTGTGAGTGTATACGTTGCATTTAAATAAATAAAAATGTTATAAATAATAATATTGAGATTGAATTTTCGAGCTCAAGTGAATATATACAGAATAAATAATAAACCTGACTACGCTGAATACACAAGCAACCAAAGTCCATATTCGCTATTCGTTCGTGATTCATTTACCGTATATCTACCTTTACGTATATTAGGCTTCTCTATTCTGGGCGCCATCTTAAAACTGCTCGGCCGAGCAAATTATTACGCTCCCAGAATGCAATTTCTCCCGCTTTAGAATAGTGTAATAGTGTTTGTCCCTCAGGCTTACGAACGTATCACGAAAAATCGTCGTCGCGCAGACATTTTTCAACTTAATCGACGGTGCTTAAAATGTTTGTCCCTGATTCTTAAACGTCCAACTAAAAAGTTGTCTACTGTGTGAAGGGTAAAAGATGAAGATTTGTCCGAACTTTTATAAAGGAGATATGAAAACATAATTTTATCAAAAGGTTTTAAATCAATTTTTGATAAAATCGTTTCTTTTACAGTACAAGAGAGGAAAAAATTGAAAATCGCGAAAATTTGTGAGTAACTTCGTTCTTAATGATTTGCTTTAAAAAAAAAAATGTCCACTGCATTCACTTTAGGCATGACGATCAGAATAAGCCATATAAAATCAGTTTTGATCGGCAGACCATAGCACTCGAGAAGAAATTGATGCAGAAGCACTTGAAGCTGATCAGTTACTCGTCTGCGCCCTAACGAGGCAGTAATGCTGCTATTACGCAGCCGTCATTCGTAATTTCGTTTTACGAGCGAAACGAGTAATCGGTTTAGTCGGCCGGGCGCGTTGGAATAATTGAACGTTGCGAAAAAAAGCGGACATCTCGATCGTAGCGCAAATTCCCGCGTGCACGGATACACACCCGGCTTTTTTTGTGATAATTTAATCCCGTGAATTCATCGCCGCCAAATCGCGGATTTGACGAATTTACCTTGCGCCGTGCGAGGCAAATCAAAACACCGACATCAATATTCCGTCTCGATGAGATGGTCGATTGAGCGAACTGTCGAAAACCTATCCGTCGACGATCTGGCGTGTCCTCGAATCATCTGGCGTCCCCATCGAATAATCATAAATGTCATTTCAATAAGCATGTCTTTTTGATCCTAGAAACTCTAATACTGCTGAAAGCTAACTAAAGATTATTTTTGTTCGTAATCGGAATTTCAATTGTTAACCTAAATCCTTTTCGTTTAAAAAATATTAGTATTATATTTCTATTATATGTTGTTTTAAGATAGAGAAATAAATATCTCCAATAGAAAAGGAAAAGGGCAAAAAGAAAAATCCTTATAAATTTTCAATCGCATTTCTATAAAAATCAACAAAGTCCATTGAATCCCGGTGGTTCAATCTAAAATTGATACAAGCGAGGTCTCAAAAAATCCCCGGACAAATCGCGAGACTGTCGCTCCTCGACAAAAATCGCTGCGAGATCCTAAAATTGCATTAAGCGACCGAGTTAACGAAGGTGAGCGGAAACTAGGAACGAGAAGGGACGAGTTGATGGACGAGAAGAGAAAGAGTCGGGGGAAGAACACAAAAAGAGACGGGAAAGAAAGGTAGGGAGGGAAAAGGAAAGAAAGGAAGGAAAAAAGACGTCGGCTTCGACGTCGAGTCCGGGCGCATACTCGAGTCAAACCAAAACGAGGTCCGGTCCCAACCTTCCCCGGAACCAGCCTTGTCTACTCTCTTCTCTCCCCTGTCTCAAGCTGGCTGTCTTTATCCTCGCCCTTATGGTTCTCCATTCTCTTCGTCCTTATCCTCCTCCCTCATAGACCGTGAGGCACAGTATTAAGCCACGCTCACATAAAACACTTTTAATTTCGTATTTCTTTCTTCGGCACGTATCCCGCCGGTGCGCGGCGCCGTAACCAGTTTATAACCGGAGTCAAATGTGCAGCGCATGATATAAATTATTTATTCCCGTCGAAGCGCTGTCGCATAATTCCGTTGAATTAACGGTGCGCGATGTGCCATAAAGAGAATAGTAGAATAATAGTTATATCCTTTTTACTCATTTCATGCAGACTGTAACAAATTGATGTAGTAACAGTGCTTTCAAATGCTTGAAACATTCAAAAAATATGTCAAAGTATAAATATCTAGCGAATATTCAAGATCACAGATGCATTTTTTTTTCTCCACAAATTTTTCTATCACAAAAATTTTTTTTTTTTTTCGGAACAAAAATTCTGGTTTCTCTTTCTTTTAACTATTTTAACCGACTAACCTATATAATTTAATAAATGCATACTAAAATTTAAATTTTCTGCGTTTCAATTTTCCTTCAACATCACGAACTTTTCGAACAACCCAATATAATTTTCAAGTGCCCCATATATATATATAAAATAACCAATTCTTATATATTAAAAAATTATTTATTTAAAGTTAAAAAGATTAAGCAAATTATATTACTAATGAACTATAGGTTCATCTTCATTAAAGATACGATTATAGAAAATTAAACTAATCATAGGATACAATAAAGTATGATTATTCCGAAAACGTTTTGCTTCAACCTGCACTAGCTATTTTGAAAAATGCCCCATTTTCCTTAATATTTTCCCTTTCTGCCATATTTCTGAGACATACCATTAAATAACGTTCATGTAAAACGTTTGTAATTTCATATTTCATCCTTCGGCATATTCTCCGCCTCGAGAGACCACATTAAGTGCTTTATAGTCCGTGTCAAATATTTCTTAAGATTCAAATTTTACGGCACGATGACTCTCATGGGAAGAATTATTTTATTAAAATATCTAAAAATTTAGGTAGATGTAGATCTAAAAATAATTTTGTTGAATCATTAAAATAATATTAAGTGTTAAATTTATAGAAGCATTGTTATTATGCTTAAGCGTCTTACATAATTATTTTATCTATAGCTAACTAAATTTTTAAATACTAACCATTCTTTTTATGCTCTATTATACTTTATTAATAGTCTTAACTGAAGATAAAAAATCTGAAGTGTATTTTAACTGAGATAATTAACTCATAAAGAAATATATATAAGTTCAGTACGTATAAATAAAATTAAGAAATAAAAATACATTTAAAAAACTAAAATTTAACTTACAATATTTTTAAAATATATCCATATATAATAAAACAACAAAAATTATTGATAAAAAAAAAATACTAAGATCACAAATACGTATATGATTCTACACGTATATGAAGAAAATATTACTCCGCGAGAAGATATAAGTGACGAGAGAAGTTACGACACGAAACTTCTGTTACGCGGGTCAGAAAGTGATACCTCTCTCACTTTTCCTTTTTTTTTCTTCTACTCGCGACCGCAAAGCAGAAGAGCAAAGGAAAATGCCGTTGAAAATATTCGATTTCCGCAGGAAACCGGTAAGTTCTCATCTCTGAAAATAGACAGGTTCCTTAAAGCATTCGGCACGTAGAAAACCGGGCAAAACGATGCTCAACTTCGCACGGTCGAAAATGCATGATCTCTCCTTCTGCGATCGTAGCTAACGATCATCCTCATCTTACCCTCTTCTCCCGTTTAACTTCTTGTCCACTCTTCCTTTCCCTCCTAGTTTCGCACAATCGTCTAATTTGTAAATTGAATAATTGTTTTGTAGAAGAAATCGATATCTAAAACTCGGATCCGTAATGTCATGAAAGATTTCATTACATATTCGATAGATGAGGCATTTTCTGAAGAAATTATTCGGCATGCTATCATTTGTCCAAAAATTTATATAAATTTTTATCTTTTTGATATTTTTGATTGAATATCAATTAATATTAATTACTAATAATTGTAAATATAAATCGAGGAAAAACAACAATTTGTTGTCTTCTAAAATTAGAACTTAATGGAACGAGTGTTCAAAAAATCTTTAAAGCCTATATAATTGCAAAGTATAAACTTACAATACTTATTGACACTCGTTGACATTCGTTAGAGATATATTCAATTACAATCATTACCATGACTAATCATACATACTACATATGTATTATATGTATATGGAAAAGATTAAACGGAACTTGAACTAGTAATAATAATTTTCTTTATCATTGTAATAAATTTTAAATGTATCTTCAATTAATGTAGCAATATATTTAATCATACGTTTTCTTTAATTTGAATTTGAAGATTTATGTTCTTTTATTTTGAAGATTAAAATAATTATATACGCTACATATAATCTTGTAATTACAGTAATTTATAAGAATCACTAGCCCGACAATTTCGACAAAGTTCAAAGATACAAAAGGATATTCGAGCACAGATGTAAAAAGACATCCCAACACAAGACCGAGTTTAGCTTGATGGAACAGATTCCATATATCGTTCCGATGCAAAGATCGAGAACCACTGTCGAAGGAACGAAGCCACAATGCCAGCCGATTGATTTACGTTGCTCGTTACGCGGTCCACTGCTCCGAAGAGAGAAAAATAAATTGATAGAGAGGAGAGGTAGAGGAGCGGAAGAGGAGAAATGGAGGTGGAAAAGAACGAAGAGGTGAAGGAAGGATGGAAGAGAGACGGGGGGAAGCGCTGAGCGAGAAAAGAAAAGGATCGAGAAGAAGAAAGGCCTCGAAGAAAGAGCACTTCTCAAGGAAGAGAACGCGAAAGAGAGAAACGAAAGGGGCACGAAAGAACGAGCGGACCAAAGAGCCGCATGATGGGAAATGCAAAGTAGAATGAGGCTGCTTTGCGCGCAAAGAAAAGGAAGGTTTCTTACCGAGATCACGCTCGTGCGTCACGTTCGCTCGACTAATCGTAACTTCTATTACTACTGCTCGCTGATTTACTTCCGAACGCCGGAACAAGCGGCGGTGGGATTTCGGCTGAATTACCGCGAACCCCGTAATAAAGCACTCCCTCTCTCTTTCTCTCTCTCTCTCTCTCTCTCTCTCTCTCTCTCTCTTTCTCTTTCTCTCCCGATTTCGCCCATTGAAAACTATCGCCGGAAGATTCACATACACCAAATACACCAAAATACGATCTTATTCTCTCGAACGTGCTCGCCACGAAATATTTTTTTAATATGAACAAAATGCTGAAAATCAACCCTCTCGTTTAACTACCAATATTTTTAATACAATTTTTTTCTTAATATCACGCACATTTTCTTTAATATTATCCACAAATATCAAGTTGTCAAGCTCATGTTTCATGCTGCACCTTCAATTCATATAATGAAAAATATTATAAAATTTAATACGGTAATACAATATGAACACAATTAATTTCTAAAACAGAATTATATAAAAGATATACATCTTGTTATGTATAATTGTATTTATATCTTATATATAATAATATATTTTATTTATTTTCTACTGATTAAGAGATTACTTTTATACTCAATCGCTTCATCTTATAAAAGAATTCTTAAGATTTATATATACTTTACTGTTATATTAAATAACTTATATTAAATAACTTATATTAAATAACTTTTTTCAATGGTAAAATTCAAAATTGTCATTTCATATGGATAAACAAAATTGAGTTGTATGCAAAAATTGCCGACATGAATTCGCAAAGAGTAAAGATTGCACGAGGAGGTCCGAAAGGAAGAAGAAGCGCACGTAAAAGGACACGGCGAACCAACGGCTCCAAAATGGCGCATGATGGAAAATGCAAAGTAGAGCGAGATATATCTTGGCGGCGAATAAGAAGATTTCTACCGAGCTTGTGCTCGCACAGTCACGTCCAACCCATAGAGTTCAGGATCCGTTAACAGTGTCATTTATAAGATAAAAAGTACAGACTTGAAAATTGGAGTTATTATCTGTACTTTGTAAAATATTTGCATATCACAAAATGCAGATAATTTTTAAAAAGCAGTGAAACACTTGGGAATAGACAAAATGTGAAAGGTTAATATTATCATGCAAACATGTATAATTATCAGTTACAGAAATATTTCATGTTCATAAATGCATAAAAAAACATGTACAATTCAATAACTTTGTTTTCAATATACTGCTGTATAAACAAATTGATTGCCAAGCTATTAATAAATCAGTTGAAGTAAATCAGTATTTGCATTTCAATAATCTCATTTTTTTAGTATGAGTAAGTATAACACGACAAATGTGAAAGAAAAATAAATCAATAAAAATAAATTTATATAAAAAATACGTAAAAGTATCTAAATAATGTAGTCAGTGTTGTTCGTTACCATTTTATGTCAATTTCCATATTATTTAAAAAATTATTAAAATAATATTTAATTTTATTTATAGAGTTTTGTTGTCCTTATTACTTATGAATATATTAAACTTTTCGAAAATCCTGTCACGTTGTGCACAAAAGCTAATGCTATCGATTTTGCAAATTTGCGATTTTATGCTGATATAATGTGACTTAAATCGTAAATTGATATATTTGTAACATCCAGAAATTACACATATTTATCAGATACAACGTGGAAAATAAATCCGTATTTAAAAGAAAATGAGTTGCATATAATATAGCTTAAAAAATATCAGAGTTATCGCCATTTTTTCGCTCCTTCTTATGGGGCGTTGCCTTCGTGTATCCTGCACGATGCTTTCAGCATCCTTTTCTTATCTAAATCCGGCCGATGCAGCGTGACATGACTCCCACGAATCTCAGACGAAGGCGAAAAGGAAGAATGCGCGAATGAACGATACCTCGGTTCATCGATATTCGTCGCGGCAGCACGCGGAGCATCGAAATCGAAAAGAAATAGAAATAAACGAGGCACGGAGAGAACAAGGGGGAGAGGAAAAGAGAAGACGCAATATCTCTCAAGAAGTAATCCCAATCATTAGCGTCCTGATCGCTTCACTCCGATCTTGCCTACTCCGTGCTCTTTCACGGGCCGTTCCGAAACCGATTCCAGCCCGCTGCGAGGTGACTAATGGATTCGAGAACTGCGCCCGATTGTAATTGCAGATTCAGTCGGTACATACGAATGTACACAATCGCTGTACGGGAATACGTATCGGTGTATCGTGTCAATTATCCCCCCATACAAAGTACAACGAATACAATAGTGATCTTTATACACTGCATAAGAACATCGTTATCTCTATGGACGATGAAAAATCTCGAATTCTACCATTTGTGTTCATGTTATTTTTTAAGAATTTATTCAAATAGAAATAAGGTTAAGATGATGTATATATTCGTAATACATATTGTAATAATAGAGAGAGTGCATATATGGTGTATCTTTTCTGTTTATCTATATCAATTTATGGGGAGTTTGATACAGTCAGTAAAATATCTGTAGTATTTCAAGAGAAATGAAATAATAATACTATCAAATCAATTTTAAAAAATCATCATTTATCGATGTCGACAGATGCACCGTGTATTCTTATATTTCGTATTAAATATCAACTAATAAAGTTGTTGCCTGTAAATAAATTGGTATTTCAAGTTTCTCTCCTCTGCTCTCGTCTACTCTATCATCTAAACGTTGCATTCTTGTGATGAGCGTATCACGAGCAATCTAGGAAATTCCTCTGCGAGTTTCGCTAAGAGGAAGATTGCGGCTGCTGGAACCTCGATGGGCGTATCGATAGCGTCGCCTGCGTTCCATTTCCCCTTTATTATCGTCCAAAATCCAGTCGAGATTATTAGGCAATTTTATGTTTGCGGGAAAAGTAAAAAGGAACGTCGCTTCACGACGCGTCGTATCGCAAACGAGCGTCGTGAAGCAGGAAAATCCTGGCAAGCGCAAAGAAAGCAAATGGATATAAGAAGGTCGATGTCGAAGAAGAACAGAGAGACAAGAAGCACGCGTGCACAGTAATAATATATGAAACGAGTGCATAGTTCGCCAAACAACAACCACTTTTATGATAGAGAGTTGATCCTTCCCCCCCCTTCTCTCTCTCTCTCTCTCACTCTCTCTCTCTCTCTCTCTCTCTCTCTCTCTCTTTCTCTTCTATTCGTAGATATCGTGCGGTTTTCGAGTATATAGCTGATAGCTAAAAAGAAAATAGAATGGAATGGCTATGCAGAAGGGATGAAAAGTGTAGCAGAGCGAACCGAAGAGATGGCCATTCGCCATTCCATGCGTGAGTTAAGACATAGAGCTATGACATAGTTCTTAATTTAAGCGAAACCGAAAAGGATGAAGGACGCGACGCAACAGAGATCAGATAGACGAAGACAAAAGTGTCCGTGTGTGCTTTACGAGCCATAGTCCTTCCTCCATCAACAGAGAAGCTACATACGGCTCTTTTTACCAGCCGTAAATTTAATCAAGCCGCGATTGACGCATGAGGTGAGGGAGAAAGAGGGTAAGCGCTTTAGGCTGAGGCTTTCAATCAATGTCTAGACCGTCCTCTTGTCACGAAAACTCGCACTATATAGTCCTGATGCATCCCGACGTCAGGAGGGAGGGCAACAAGAGGGTTAAAGAGGGAGGAAAGAAATTGATAAAACGTTATCCCCCGAGGTCTCAAGAGGCGATAAGAAGAGGGACACCTTGAATACGATGCGTGTCATTACGTTAACCATGGGTCCTCGATAAAGTCAGAGCTTGCAGCAAATATGCGCGTTCGATATCTCCCTCGTGATTTATTGCGGCGAGGTGTTCATGCTCGTGATACACAACGGCGCGGTATTTTCTTATTATTGAATATTTCCCGGGAAATAAAGGTATATCTCGCGAGAGAGCAAATCGTCGAGGAGAATGTTAATTAAACCTTGAGGCGTGTTACTGAATTGATTCTCAATACTTTCATTCTTTCAATTAAATTTACGAAAGTATCTCTTCGTCGTTACGACCGGCCGAGATCAAAAAAGATTGCGAAAACATGTGCAAAAATGCCAGAATTCTTAAGTAATAAAACCATAAAATACAAATAGATGTAAATTTTAAATATACGAATGTTCGGTCCTACATTTCGAATAAATAACTTCTAGTATTTAATCGCAAGTTTATCTCGATTTTAAATAAATTTATAAGAGACACTCAAGAAATAAAAATCATTTTAATAATTAATAAACTTCGAACATTCAGCAGATGTTATTCGGTGCGACAGAAATATCAAAGATTTGAATGAGTTAAAGATTTAACTACTCGGTAATCTTGGTGGCGCGACGCCGGCAAAATTGATGAAGTGCGATTATTAGCGGTATACGCGCGCGAACGTGGGACGATAATTAAGAAAGCGGTATTACTATTAGGGAAATTCTGCATTAGCCCCGGGTACACGGATAAGGAGTCGCGGGAGTTATTCGATTTAACCGGGTATTACGAAACAAGCCGTGCCGCGAGATTATCCCGTAGTTTGCCCTACATATAGAAACGGCGGACTGATCGCGGAACCGCGATATCTGTCGCTCCGTGCAATTTCGAGGCGCCACAAGACGGAAATGTAATGGTGGAAAATCGATGCCCCATCCCTTGCCAGCCAGCACCTATCGTCTCCACCCCTTCTGCCGTGCCGCATTTCTCGTCGCCCTTACCATCCGACGTCTAGCTTAAACTCCCTCCGCGATATTCGAGTAACTTCCGCTCCGACGAAGCAACACGAAACTGCAACGACGTGTTTGGACGTTTGACTTACAGGCTCGGAAACTTGTTTATTCGCGTTACGAGGCGTGCGCCGGCGACGTGGGAAATGTATGGAATCGTCGAGAACTCTTACACAGACACCCTGCGCGAAACGGAAACTTCCGCCGCCAGCGCAGCGGTGAAATAAGAATCGCAAGTGGAAACGGCATTGGCGGCGTAAGTCATCGTCGCTATAAAAATACGTCATCGCCTGGATAGTTACATCGCGGTTTCGTCGATATTCGCGGGTAGTAGAACTCGGCGCGAACTTGGGAAACATTTCACGTACAACTTCTGAGCATGAAATGCCTCGGAAATTGCCGACATCCCAGAATCGCACCACCACGTTAACGTACTTTTTCTCCAAGAAATCAGACACTCGACTGTTATTGAAAGAAAAAAACAACCGTCTAGAATAAAAATAGCGACAAGCAATGTTGATAGTTCTGACAAACAATACCGCAAAATAAATTGTTTGGGCGTAACGAATATCTAGCTCATATGCCACTCGATGGATTGGATTGAAGGCAAATTTCATTACGAATTTCGTCCGTTCTTCCGTCGATTGCGATTTTGTCCCCGTTCGTTACGCGATCGTTGGATTCACGCCAAATTGCTCACGTCTTTCGTCATGCGGTTGCGGATTCACCGCCAAATTTTTCATGTCGTAGGGTGGACGAGGATCGATTACTCGCGATCGACGTGCAAACTAGCGCGGTGTCTTGAAAATGAGTATTCTTAACGTTGGCCGCGGAGCTTTTCCTCGCCGATAAGACACTGATTTATTACTCCGGCCGCTGTAGAGTAAACAGTGCTGCGCAACATCGAGCATTAATCTGTAACCCATTAAGCGTGCGTCGACTTTTAATTAATTATTTTCTCCGGATTTATCTCCCTTCCTCCTTTGGCCGGAGCCAAAAGTGCGAAGCACCGAAAATAAATGCGACTGCTGGTCTTTTTACTTTTCATTCCCGTCATTGATTCCCTCCGTGGCGCCGATGGTTCATCGACGATCGATCGTTTCTCGTCGCCGTCGATTCGAAAACTTCAGCTGGATGCGTAAAGTAGAAATTTATAGGATTGCTAGCGTCTAATGGATTCACTTTGCGTCGCGCGAACGCGATGAATCGCGAATTTTATGAGTCGCGATCAAACTAAAATTTTAAATCACGCGCATACGATTATTCAAAGCAAAATAATTACGCAACTACGATGTAATTCTACGTCTCAAATTGTAATAAATAAAAATCACAATCTAAACAATATTTATTGTACCAAATTGATCATTAAAGTCAAAACGATTATCTATCAATTTTACATTTAAAAGTTTAAAAAAATAAAACAATGTTACGTAAATATACACTAGGTTTTCTTACTTTCTGTATGTCATAATTAACGTGACTTGAAAAATTATTTATTACATACACATATACCTCATAATGGATTTATTTAGTATCTCTCATATCTCTAATAAGAAAATTCTATTAAAACTAGGCTATAACCTTTAAAGAAAAAGACGATTATTCACGCCTTATTTTATAAAAATAAATGTGCATTCTAATAGTATGACTCTCCTAAGGTATAAAACTAATTGTAAGGCATTGTAGATACTCTGCGGGGATATTTCCATTTCCTACGCACAATTTCGTTCTCTCCGCGAATCCTGCTTTCGTTCGCGCTTTTTGTCCGTCCTATGCTTTAAACGGAGAACGTCAGTCCGTCAGCTTTAATGCCTATTAGCCACGTCGGAAATTGGACACGCCATAAAAATTTCAGTGTGGAGAGATGACGAGGAGAGAAAGAAAGAAAAAAAAGAGAAAGAGAAAGAGAAAGGTGAGATCAGGGGAAGAGAAGAGACAAGAGGATGAAACGAATGAACGAGATGGATGATACGGTCGACGAAGAAGAAGAATGGAAAAAGAGGAGTCGAAATAGCTGAGAGTGTCAGAAAAAAACAACTATAATGTGAGAGGTGAGAAGGAGGCAAAGGAGAACATGAATGTAGGAAATCTCGACGAAAGCTCTCTAACAAAGACGTTTCATATTTTTATATTTTGGGGTAGACAGAGAGGTATTCCGAGCTAAGGTTTATGGTACTATTACTCTGTTTGTTATTGCGGCAAATGTTACTATCGCGAAGTGTACAGAGCCGAAGGAGAGTCGTCCCCACAAAAAGAGCACGTTTGCGTGAAGACGTGTACTTCGTTGGATGGGCAAATATGATCTGTCGTCTACTATCTTTCTGCGCGAAGCATTGTTACGCTAGACAAACTCAAAACGACGAATCTTTTACAATACAAGAAATATTTCTCGTGCACGTCTAATCTTCAATTTGCTTTTTACGCTCAACACACATAAATTAACAGTTTTTGTCGAGAAGACAACAAATCATCAATACCTACTCACAAAATCCGTATAATATTAATATATAAAATGTATATTATATAAAATTAATATAAAATATTAGAATTAAGTAAATTGTCTACATATTGTATTAACGTGAAAATAAAGCGTCTATAACTTTGAAAAACATTATCCTATTAGACAGAAAACTCGAAAAATGGAGCAAAACTACAAGAATTTTTCACAATAATTGCAGAAAGAATAAAAGAAAAGCCAGAAAAGAGGATTAAAATAATCAAAAGGTAAAATGTTCCAAATTAAAGAGACCTACAGCAATGAAAAAAAAACTGGCTTTTAATGGAAATCCGATTCAAAAAATCGATGAGAAAGGAATAATCAAAAGAGAGACGAATATGAGTCCTAAGCACAATAAACGATAATTGGATGCTTAAGATAGATTGAGAGTTATCACCGAAGAAAAGTTAAACGTCATTCATTGAAGACTGCTGCAAACAATATTGGTAAAATAATCCAATTATTTCCATTTCTAATTGAATCGCGTGACCAGAAATATATTCTAATGAATACATTCATTTCCATTCTGATACCAATATTTCTATACATCATAATAAATATATTTTGGATATTGTATTTCACTGATCCGCTGATCTAGAATCTTAAACTTAATAATAGTGAAATATAATCAAAATAAAGATAAGATAAATAAAAGATATTATTATAACTTTATCTTCAAATTTTTTATCTCTTTAAATAAATTCACCTTCATCTTCCCACAATTTCCTGATATTAAATTTTGCTTTATCTTTTTTTTAAATATTGTTATATTACAATAGAAATTTCATTTAATGATTATGCTATCTCTCTTTTATAATCTTATTACCATAATAATGAAAATAAGAATAATGAAGATAATGAAAGTTTTATTAGAAATAGCTGAGCATAAAAGCTTCTTTCTTGATAATGTTAAAATTAAATAGAACGCCATACAATTTCGATGTTCACACGTTAAACTTCAAGTTGATTATCGTTTTCGATCTTGTTTCACATCACTTGACAAGCGACAATCCGATAAATTTCATTACTGGATAAGCTGAAGCTGCGATATAATCGTATGTAGAAGCAATCTCGGAGCGATTAATGAAACTTCTCTTGTCTCGAATTTCGTCATAATATAGGAACTTCTCTTCGATACGCGAATAGAGTCGATCGCTCGCTCAACAAAAGTTTTCAAGGGTTATAAACTTCCACTTTCATATTTTTATACGGTCTAATAAATATCTTATCTTCATCAAGTATCGACATTTTATAGCTAACAGACTTGGGCCGTGGAAGAGGCATTTGCGACGATCTAGAAGCCAGAAATAAATGAGAGTTGAAAATCCTACGACGTCGATAACAGACTCTGAAATTAGCTGGCCGTACCGAATTCCCAATGGAGATTGAACGGGCTCGTTGCGCCTCTCCTATCGTGAATAACTACGTTTAGTACGCCAAGCGGTAAATGGGCTCGCCGGTAAATGGTCGAGTGTATACATATATAACCGTCTATAGAAAATCCCAGTAGCCCGGAATTGCGAGAAAACACGTGATAATTAAAGTTACAAAAATACGATAGTTAAGAGACCGTAGATTTGAACGAGAACGAGAGAATGGAGAAGAACTGCTGTCCAACGGTACTTTCATTATAATTGTATCTTTGTAATTATCCATTATAATTATTACGCAACAAAGAAAAGAAGCAACAAAGAGTGTTTGTTTTTTATATTAAATAAAAATATCTCAAATATATACTGATCTTCCAAGTATCCCTCAAGGTTCAGAAAATATTCACAATATATACTATGGAGCAAAACGCTATATATGCTAGCGAATTAATCGAAATACTTGCCGTCGTCACTCCCTTGTGCTTAAACGTTATTCCAATGCTTTCAGGAATCTATCATTAAAGGATACAGACTGTCCAAGATGATAGGTACTATCTCTAAACTACAGGTACTAGAGACCAAACTCTGCAGAATCATAGTTCAGCGAAACTGCGAATCAAACTCTATTGAAGTTCAACTTCAACGATTAAACCGATACTTTTTTTGATGAATTGAAAATGTAAATATAACAATAAACCTTATTCGTCGTAGAGTTTTAAGTCTTAGGTTAAGGTAATTTTATAAATATAATTTTAAGAAATATCAATACGTGATAAAAATTCTAATATGTATAAATAAAAATTGTCGCTTAAATTTAAAAAAAAACTGTGCAATAAGCAGCAATATGTTCACCTACTTCTCTAAAGTAAGACTTCAAAATCTATTTCAACAAATTCAGCTGAAAGTGGCGAACTTACTTAAACATACGCGAAATGTAATAACTTATCCATCAAGCTTATCAGTTGTACCGATACGTACGATCGATAGTTCGCTCGAGCAGATATATTCACGAACACGAATCTAATGCAAATCAAAGAAAACGTCGCGAGCAGAGAGCGTGATTGTTGGCGATACTAAGAACTCATCTATGAAAACGTCATCGTAAGCAAGGGAAGAGAAAGAGAGAGAAACACGCTTTTCAACGTGTGCAGCATTTTACGAAACCGCGGCAACCAGACATTGGTTATCGATTGAGAATGACTTTCACGCAAACGTGTCAGAAACGAGAAGTACGATAAACGTGATAAGAGGTACGCGACGATGTTAAAGAAGGGTGAGAGAGAAGGAATGAAAGGCAGGAAAGAGCCATGCGAAGAGAGCCTTCGCTTCAAAATTACAGTCTTCTGCTCGCGGCGACGATCGACGTTCCACGATAAAAGAGAGGGAACGACTACGATGATGACGACGACAACGACGACATCGTCGCCTCCGCCAAAAACGGCCGCGCCTGTTTCCCATCAGTTTC
>Ga0157364_1001545_pt1 | contig 19800 bp, 11 predicted proteins | sample AttsexASBM2_FD_111476 | JGI IMG/M metagenome (GOLD analysis project Ga0157364, IMG submission 111476) | Fungus gardens microbial communities from leaf cutter ant in Ribeirão Preto, State of São Paulo, Brazil - Atta sexdens ASBM2 | ecosystem: Host-associated > Fungi > Mycelium > Unclassified ...
AAAAAAAAAAAAAAAAAAAAAAAAAAAAAAAAAAAAAAAAAAAAAAAAAATAAAAAAAAAAAAAAAAAAATATATATATTAAATTTATATATATATATATATATATATATATATATATATATATATATATATATTAGCCTCCAGAAAATTATTAAGAATACAATGAAAAAATTATTTCATTGATGAAACTAATGTTCAAGATTTAATAAAATATTAACTGTTATAAAAATATTACATTACCTAATAAGTCATTTTTCTCTTTGCTTTCTATTTGACTTATGGGACAGAAGTCAAACTGTAATGTTGGAATATTATCGCTGTTTTCGTGGCAAGGTATAATCTCCGTATCGCCAGTCATAGTCATCTCATAATCATTTTTCAACGTGCAAAATTGTTTGTTCGCTGCCTTCAGTGTGCACCGTGAGATATAATATACATTTCCAGTCTACATAAACAAAACGATCAATAGTTTTTTATCCATTGTAGAAAAAAATTTGCATACCATTACTAATTTTAGTAATTTTAGTAAAAAAATATACCTCTATCATGTCGTAGAACTTTTCACATTGATCTCTAAATGCAGTGCATCGAATTTCGCCACTTTCATCAATTAGATCCATGGAGAAGAGCTTACCTTCTCCGCGCGAGTTGCTCCATGTTTTGATCGGAGATTTATTGGTCACACGAACCTTGATCACCCATCTATTAAACACATATTATCATTATTCTTTTTTCTTCAGCATCACACATGTATAAAGTATATTTCGACATTTAGAAATACGTCCGTTTTCAATACTTGAATTAGTATATTCATTGTTGAAATTTCAAATAAATAATATTTAATATTTGGCTAAGGAAAGTTTTAATTTAGAGTTGAATGCAAGAATAAAAAACAGATTCATAGTTTACATAGAATCGAACTCTCTCTCTTTCTTTCTTACTTGTTTTGATAAGGGCTTAATGCTGCGATCGGCGTAGTGTATATGTCAGAAGAAGCTTGACAATTTGAAGTAGCATTTCTGGTTGAACCATCTATAAATAACAAAAATTTTGGTACATATCAAAGTATCACAAATCCAAGTTGATTGACAATTTATTTTAAATACTGTTGACACACATTAACAATATACTTACTTTGATAATGTGCAGTTGTAGCCTTAGACGTACATGTAGATGTAGATGTAGACGTAGATTCAGGTTCTGATTTCATTTCTATATTAGTCGGATTACCTATTTTGTTTCCAACTTGATTGCCAGGAACCAATACTTCAATACCCAGTATCAACATAACACGTCTAATAGAATAAAATTTGATTTATATACTTAATTATATACTTATTTATAAACTTGAATTATTTATATACTTAAATGCATAAATACTTTTCTTTGCCGCTGTTGTTCACTGAACTCATGTGATAGTTAGTTATTTTGCAGATCGCATAATCATTCAAAATGTTCTCTGTGATCAGATTGTTCAGTTGAGTAGCCAACATTGTGAATGAGTTTAATTTCTGTCCATCGGATATCAGCAATCTGAATCGATCAGTAGCAGAACCATCTTTATTAACATTTCTCGGCAATTTCTTGTAACCCTGTAAAATTACACATTATTTAAGACTCTGTTTCCTAAAAAAAACTGCAAAATAGAATCCTTGCAATTAAGTTAAAGTCTGTGAAGGAACTTAACCTTTTGTACATACGATTTGGTCAATCATACATTTCCTATACATTTCTTTTATTTGAAATATATGTACATGTAAGAATCAATTTTTTTTTAAACGATTTATTACGAAACGAAAATTAACCCAAAATATAGATACTTGTCGTGTATAATAAAAGTAATTCTTGATAATAAAAATGAGTTTAACACAATAGACACATATTATATCTCATGTTATATCAGAATATGACAAACTTTAAATTTCAATCTATAATCCAAATAAAAGCGATAGGAGCAGTGTCACTTCCCTAACCTGGATGTTGCTGGCTATAAAAGTCATGCTTTCAAAACATTTTCGATTCGCAAAGATATAACTGATCAGATTCTATCGAATTATTTCCGCACTCACCAATATTTGGAGAACTGGATTATCGATATCTACGCCTCGCATGATTTTCTAAAACGATAAAATCTTAATGTTAAACAATACAACGCAATATATAGAAACTTCGAAAAACTTACCTCCAATGCTCCTTCTGTTAAATTGTACATGATTGCGGTTTATTATTATCAACACGGCTGTAAGAATTATCAATTTCTTATCAAAATAGATGGCTTTCGCAAAAAAAATTTCAAATCTTGATGATCATGCACGATAATGCCTGTCTCTCTTCACCCTTTATTATATTCTACTATTTCCCGCCGAATATATGACATTGGGTGTATTCAGAACGATACCGCTCACTGAGCGCTCAATAAGCTTTTTCTATCATCTAATTGGTATATTCCATTAGATCTTAAAATTTGGAGCTCAGTGAGCGGTGTTGTTTTGAATGCATCCATTGGCTGCGTTCAATGATGCACTGTCGTGGGAATTATTATTCTTATACAGGAATGTTCGTGTGCATGCGTATCACTGATACGATGTGAAAGCAGCCAATAAGGTGCCATTACATGCAAGCATCGAGCATCTGTGCAGAAGATTACTGCTGATTATTGCGCAAAAGTTTGAATCTCCAGACACTGCGTAATAATCTTTTGCGCAGTTTCTTGACGCAAAATGATAAATTATAAGAGGTTATGTTTTGATATACATTATCCTAACATATAATGCTTAAAATTTATATTTATTTACATTAAACAGTGTAAACTACAAGATTCCACTATTAGTATATCTCGTACATTAAATTCAATTACAGAAAAATTATTAAACATATCACTACGCATGCTCTGACGCTCGACGCTGACGCTGCCATGTAAAGACACCTTATGAAACTGTAAGATACGGCAGCTTATGCATGCACACAACACTCTCTTGTGGGAATAATTCCCACAACAGCGTATTATTGGCTGCATTAGTCGTATTCAGGGTATCAATCATGAAATTTTATTCTTAGGATGGAAAGTGAAAAGTGAAAATTTTTACCATTGAAATTAATGGGGAAAATTTTCTCTTTTCATCCTAGGGATAAAATTTCGAAATATATAGTACACGTGACATATACTATAGTATATAGAGTAAAATCTTGGAAGTTTTGGAACGTAACACAAGAATCACCCGTATTCATAATCCTTTCTTATTTTAAGACTGGAGGAAACTTCCATAAAGGATTTCTCGATTCTTCAAGACCTTCTTGTTTCATAAACTAATCTCAAGTCTGCCTTCCCGAAGGAAGGAATATTTTAGGGATTTTAGTAACCTACTGAAGACAACATCATAATATGTAATATATGCAAACCTAATATCGTGAATTATGAATAATAAAAATTATAAAGGCATTGTTGATTAAATAAAATCGTGATTAAGTATTTTGTAACAATAATGGACAAAAATAAAACCAATAGCGAATTTGAGTGGACGCTTATTGCGCACCGATGCACATTAAAACTATATGTTTATAAATAAACATAGAAATCGATTGTGAAATACGCAATACATTTTATTGTATTGTTAGATAAAATATGTATTTTATAATTCGAAATATTTGCATTTTATTTTTATACTCAAATTAAATTAGTGTACAACGACTTTAATATACATCAGTGCTTCCAATCAAATTCGCCATAATGCTTAATATATGAAGAAGGAGAAAATGTTTTTGAAGGAGTTTATTTCCGAAAAAAAACAATCAAAAATAATTATCGATGTGTCAGATTTAAATTAAAAGCCATCGAAAGTAAAAAAACCAGTATGACAAATTAAATTTGGAGATTTGCTTGATTATGAAGGCTACATCTCCTCCTCAAGGAAACTCATAACCTCTTGAGAAAAGAAAGCTAATAAGGCTCCTTGTTTGGTCAAGGAAGATTTATGAAACATGAAATGAGAAACAAGGAATCCTCAAGGAATTCTCAAGAAAGGATTTTGAATACGGATATAAGGCCTAATTGCACCAACATTACTTTGACTTTAAGTAAGATTTAAAACTACCTCTGCCTTGCTTTAAAGCGAAAGAGAGACAGAGAGAGTTTTAAGCCTTGCTTAAAGTCAAAGTAACGTTGGTGCAATCAGGTCAAACATTTGTTGATGATTGTCACTATCGTTAACTAGCGATAGCCAATGGCAGGACCTGAAAGAAAACACGACATTGGTTGTCGTTAGTTAACAATAGCGACAATTATCGACAAAACGTTTAAAGAATCCCGCAACAATAAAACGCAACAGGGAACCAATCATGGAACAAAATTGAAATGAATTCCAAAATTATTCAATTATTCTTTAGATTTCTATAATATTTTATAGGAAAAACGGAATAATTCCGACTTGTTTCATTGATATACAAGTACTTAATTGTGCAACTGCAAGAACTATTCTTCAAGATCTAAGGGTGCGTTCACCTTACGAAAAAACAGAAAACGGAAAAACAGCAGCCAATCAAAACTCGCGCTGGCAGTCTACAATTTCGGCTTTATGTACTACTTACTACCAGCACGAGTTTTGATTGGCTTTCTGCTTTTCAGTCAAGGTGTACCCTAAAAGTACGCACCTTAAAAGTATAGTCCAATCATCGCGAAAAAATCGTCAAATAGTAACTAAGGCATTATAAACGTGAGTATTCGCATTTTTACTCCTTCCCCACTCCTTGCTCTATTCCGCCGCTGAGCTGAGAAGGTTATGGTCGTTACGATTGTTACAGATTATAGTTTCTAAGATATTGGAAATCTTGTAGCTTTGTATTTATGTACTATATTTCCGCACCTTGAAATTTTATCATAAAACTAAGAGACGAAAAAAAAGATGTAAAAAAACTGAAATATTATATATTAATTAAGGAAAAAAAATTTATAAAATGCCTTATTGCGATAAACTGTCAATCAATGATCAATAGATCAAAAAAAGGTATTCGATTATTTAAATTTTCTGCGAATAATATTCATTGACAACTTGCTGTATTGTTGTAAAGTAAATACATGACTTGTGAATAAATACCACTATACTTCTTTGCAGATGAGAAATTTCAATCCTTTTCTTTAAATTGACATACATATTTGACACCTTATCTAGATATAATTTGAACGTCAAACACTCTTCAGGTCATCATAATATTATGATAAATATTCAACTGATTTTAAGAGCAAAAATGGAATGAAAGGAGCTATAAAATTTCAAGCAGCAAATACAAATTATAACTTGTAATTATCATAATCCATCACAACTCATGGATGGAATGAGGATAAAGCAAGGAATGGGAAAAGAAATAAAAAAATGATGGACGCGAATATTTATGTTTCTAGTGCTCTACAGTAATATAAAATAAATGTTCTGCTGAACGCAGCCATTGGATGCATTCAATACTACGACTGAGCTCTTGCTAAAAATTGGCCAATCACCTTTGAGTATTCCCTTTTTACAGTCAAATGGGAGGAGAATACTCGACTGTGATAAATAAATTCTTTTTTTCTTTTTAATTTTTTTAAAGGTTACGGCATACAGTTACAGCCAATATAAATGCTCCCTAAGTGCTCAGTGAACTCTTGTTTGGTCATTATTTTTAGATCTAACCTAGAAATATGCCAATCAGAGCAAGAGCTCACTGAGCGCTCACTGAGTGGTGTAATATTGAATGCACCCATCGCTTAATGCTTCTATGTACTAATACCTTAATATAAAGTCATTAGATTAACAAAGTAAGTGAGGAGAAAATTCATTGAAAATTTACTTAGCATTTGGAATCAAAATGGTGTCGAACTATTCTAACCTAATTTTATTAAAAAATCAGAAATCTATATAGGAGAAGAAGAATTCTAGAAGAAGAACCTGATATTATTAGCAACTCCGCACAAAAAAGAACAAAGAATAGAGAATAAGAATTTCAACCTATCAGAAATCATTGTGGAATACTCAGTTTCTGATAGGTTGAAATTCTTGTTCTCTGTTTCCTATTCCTTTTATTGTGCGGAATCCCTTATTATCGAAAATGCTAATTGCTGCGTTGAAAAACCGCAGCGAAAGTGACTGAAGTTTTGAATATCACGCATTATGGAACCAAAATGGCGGCAATTCACGATACTTTGTAAATCTAGTGACTTTATGGCTGCTTTTTCATGCTAACGCTCGATGCTCATTTTCAGCGTTAAAACAGGTCACATAATCAAAATTGATGCTTGGTATTCGTCAATTTTCACGAGATCTGTGACGCTCGAATCGAGCGTCGAGGGTTGGCATGAAAATGCAGCCTAATATAAACACGTGCGTCGCCGGAAGTTGTCTCTGTACTCTGTTACTCTTCGTCTGCGCACCGGAAACCCGGCACAAGAACTCGCCGTGACGCAATCATTTCCCTCGCGCCGTACTTGCCGTTTTCCGTATTCATCACGTTGTATTTATCTCGTAGTTTTCTGCCATCAACTTTTCTCCAACATGAACGGCATCGTAAGAAGCGCGTTTCGCGCCACGGCACTTCGCGGTGTACTGTCGTCCTCGTGCGGTAGCAACAGCAGCGGCCAACTTACCAGGGCTCTATGGAACATGTGTAGTCACCGGCAGATTGCCGAGATCACGCCTCTCATTTCCATGCCTGAACTGCATGATCTCCGCGCTCAAAGATGCTACAGCACCAAAGGTATCGATTCATTGACGAGTGTCTTGTCTGTCGAATAGATCATGCGTTGGTCGTTTCCGTGACAGGGATCGCTTGCGCTTTTATTGATTTCCATGTTTATAGAAAAAGATGTTCAATTCGGAAACGGAAATGTTTTAAGTACTAATTGTGACTTGAAGTATACTCTTTTTTTCTTTTTTATTAAATAGCAGTTCTTTAAGTTTTCTCAAGTCTGATGACAGGTAGACTGATGCATTTGAAAAATTTATTAGATATGCTTTGTAGGTAAACTTCATATTTTTCATCTTCCTTTTTCTCTAACGTATTTACCTGTTCAAAGAATATAATATACAGTGCTATAAAGAACAGATATGAAGTCTTATAATTTGTAAATATTAATTAGTTTTTTCTGAGTACACAGATTTCATATATCGTTTTTAAAATTCTATTTAATTTTGTGCACTGTATAATTTGATCTTTTTTAAGTATGACAATCTAAAATTATACCAAAAAGCAAGATTTTTTTGTTTTGTATATAGAAATATGTAATTTTATATAATTCTACTTGTTTATTTTACTAATTATATTTTTTTTTATTAGCGGAGAAGGAATTAGTGGAATTTTTGGCTGAGGAGATAGTAGCTGAAAAAAAGGCACAAAAATTAAAAATGATACCAACAACATTAGATGGCTTTTCAGTATCCCTTAATGGCGCCGAAGTTAATCTTGAAAAGAAAGACGGCACTGATACGTAAGAAAATTTTGTTATATTGATATATGGATTAAATATGTTGATTTATGATGTACCTGATTTACAATATTCTTTTCCAGTATCTATATTTCATTTAATGTGAACCATACAGTAGATGCAGATTCTGAAACAGAAATGAATACTAGTAGCAACAGTGTAGACATTGGCGAAATGAAGAGCAAACCAAACTTTACAGTAGATATAGTGAGAGGCAATCAGACTCTAGGTTTTTCATGTTCTTTCAACAATCAAGCTGGTGCATCAGGTTCTGAAGATAATTATAGTAAGCAGATGATAATTATAGTTAACAGTTTGCAATAAATAAACGATTTGTTAGATTGTTTATATTATTCATTTTTCAAATTTTAATTTTTAATTTGTATTATTAATTTTTTTTTGCAGATGACATATTTGGCATCGATGAAATCACACTGTATGAAGGCAACCACAATGAAAAGGTGTACTCTGTAGCTGGTGAAATCATCGATGGGGTAAATATGATTTTCAAAGAGGCAAGGAATTATTATCCTGTCTCTATATCTCTGTAATTATTTTATGTAAAAATTACAACTAAATATATTATAGTTTAATAATTAAATATATTACAATTATTTTGACATATAGTATAAATATTAAAAGTCCAAAATAAAAAAAATATTTGGATTTTAAATTTATCTCTCTGCTTTATAGACTATTGCTTTAATATATACTTCAAAGTTTGAGTCAAAAATTAAAGAAGTTAAAATACATATCAATTTGATGCATAAAGATTAAATATATCTCCAAAGTGTTGAGTACAAAGCAGCTTATATCAAGGCTGTTTTGATTATTGATCTTTGGAAAATCATTAACGTTCTTATAAAATTAACTCGTGGTCTTTTATCATGTGTTCATCGAAATAAGAATGTGACATGTTTTATTCTTTAACTCTTTCGTTGATGTTTTCTTAATTCTCTCTTTTCCAGATCTGATTATTTCTGCAACTAAGATATAAAATACATTCTAGATAAATTAGATTGTTATTTTTTTAATATATATTAGATAAATCAGTTTAAATTAAATACTATTTATTTATTTTGCAGTATCTGTATGATCTACTGATGAACTACCTCGAAGAGAAAGGTATCTCAAATGAATTTGCAGAAAAACTGATTGAGTTGAGCACAAGCTATGAGCATACAGCCTACGTCAGTTTATTGGAGGGTTTATCAAAGTTCACATCCAGAAAGTAATTCTAGGAATTAATATTAAGATGCTATAAGATTATCTGCGATTCTCATAACAATGTAGTTCGTAAGAATTGTTAATAAAATTATGTGCTGACGCGTATTTTTACTGATTTAATTTCCAAGCATTCAAACAAAATGGAATATATTAGAATCACAATGATAACTTCATTTTTGTTTTATTATGTAAAAAGAAAATGTTTCCTGTTATGAATAAACTAAAACTGTATTAAATTAGAACCAGAATTTGTATCTCCCAGATATTTTATCAGACTTTATAGTCATTAAAGTAATTCTTGTATTTTTTACTTCCCTTTGTCTCTACTTATTTTAATGTTTTATCTTAAATATTTTACTTCTTACAATATATGATATGAGAATATAACAATATTTGTTATATTCTCATATCATATATTCTCATTTCTTCTCTTTTTTTTTTAAATTTCAATATCTTTCATACATTTATTTTCGCTTGTTCTCAAATCGCGCTTTGTCTCAAATCTCAAATAAGATATATTCAACAATAAGAAAAGAAGATTCATGTAGATAAACGCAATCGAAGAAAAGGAACCGAAAAGAAAAGCAGGAAGACAGAAAGGAAGGGGGGATTAGCAGCAGTTTCACGATTCGTCACTGATACGGATCGCAGGCAGCGGGATGGTAAGATGGACCAAAATGGACGCAATTGGATGAAGAGAGGCTCGTGGACACGGCGATGGCGTAGGTAGTTGTCCGCCAAGCGCAAAGTCCTCGCGACCGTCGTCGTCGCCGTCGCCTTCGCGTGAGTCCTCGTCCTGAGAATGTCGTGCCGTAATCCCGACAACCTCATGATGAACACGAGCGATGACGAGAGCTTCGACTACCTGTTCAAAATCGTCCTAATCGGCGACTGTGGCACAGGCAAGACTTGCGTGGTACAGCGCTTCAGGTCCGGAACATTTGTTGAGCGCCACGGCAACACCATCGGCGTCGACTTCACCATGAAGACTGTGCTCATAGACGGCAAGAGGGTGAAGGTGCGCCGCATTCCACATGCATTCGCGTCAAGCTTGAAGCTTAATGCTCCGATTGCGTTATCAACACACTTCTATAGAATTTCTTGTCAGAAATCTGTGATTATCAGTACTCCGCAGTACTCTGTGTTTATGTTTTTTTTTTCTATTACTAGATTGTTTACTATATAAGTTTGTTTTTTATTGTTGCTGGATTGAACTAGAATTTTCTTTATCTCTCTTGCCAAAATTTTCTTTATCTCTCTTGCCAAAAATATATCTATTTTACTTTAAATGTATACTATGTAGTTCAGTTATAAAAATACAGACTTGATAAAATCAACAAACTAACATAATAATAAATAAATAAGTGTACATCATCATTCCGATTTCAACAGAAAAAGGAGAGGAAACATGAAAAAGAATAGAATTAAAAGATAGAAAAAAATTTGTAATTAATAAAAAATTATGTAAGACATATAAATAGACTGCTGTGTCATCTGTGTTTGGATTATATAGTTCAATTTGAGATTGAGTTTTTTTCTAAAATTTGTATGCTTAAATTACAAATTTCTATGTAAAATATCTTATTGAAGATAATCCTCGAGGCAAAATCTGATAGATTTTTATATAATCTAAAATAATAATGTAATCTGTTTGAATTCATAGATTATAATTATTAATATAGATAGTGATTATTAATACTTAAAATCATAATAATTACTGGAACTCTTATTCTGTTATTGAACAGTTACAAATATGGGATACTGCAGGACAGGAAAGATTTCGAACAATAACACAGAGTTACTATAGATCTGCAAATGGAGTAATCGTAGGTATGTAACTAATTGTATGAATCTTTATATTTTATATTAGTATACAATAAATTGTTTTTTTTTATTAACATATAGTGTACTATTAATTTTAAAGAATAATTTAAAAATTAGTTTAATAAAAAAATTAATGGGAATTATACTAGTTTTCTGTTAGGGCAATAGAATTGTTTTTTGTTGTATTATTTTTATTATCGGAAAAAATTATATTACTATGGCATTATTCTAATAAGCAATACTCGATTATTTTAGTTTACGATATTACGAAGCGATCGACGTTTTTAAGTTTACAACGTTGGGTGGAAGAAGTCCGGAGGTATTCGTCGTCGCATGTGCTACTGGTATTAGTTGGTATGATCATTTTATATGTATTGTAATAATTATTATGCTGTAATGATTGCATTGCATAATGACTTTCCATGCATTTTTTGCTTTGCAGGTAATAAATGTGATTTGGAGGATTTACGCGAGGTGAAAAAAATAGAGGCTGAAGCCTTATGCCAATACCTGCCGGAAGTTTTGCACGTAGTGGAGACCTCAGCCAAAGATAATACAAATATAGATTCCATCTTTTTTTATCTGGCATCGGAACTTAAGGTAAACCCATTTTTCTATCGCGCATAAAGTACTTAAATAATTTTAAAAAATAAACGCATTATTTGTTTTTAGAGACGACACGATAATCGCCAAATTAGCGTGAGTGAGGAAGAAGTGGTGAAGCTTGGTGTCGGTCGAAATTTATCTTCTTGTTCAGGTTGTTCTTACAAAATATTCTAAATTTTTTGACATATCATTCGATGTACTGAAATTTTCATGAGCTGAGTGTCCAGTGGTAGATAAGATAAAAGGCAATCGACGATTGATATCGTACAATTTCGTCTGCATCATACATTTTAATGTTACTATTCTTGAAATAATAATTGAAAAATTAGAAATTAGTATGCCTCAGCATTATATATCAAAAATATCGAAAGATTTCCCTAAAACATCGTATGAATCTTATTTTTTTACAAAAATTTTACTGCCTTTTATCTTTTATCTCTTATTATAGCCTGATACAAAGTAGACTACACGTGTCCAACGTAATTCTATCCATACAATAGAAAGATATTCAGGTGCCAAATTCAAGATATTATTTTTCTATTCGCGCGGATTGGAACAGTAGCTATTGTATATCTTATCTCGGGAGACATGAATCTCGCAATAAAGATCTAATTTTTAGAGTAAAAGATAGATCATTTCTACTCCAAAAACTGGCTGTTTCCGAGAAGAATACATTTGTATATTTTTATATGCGATTTAACAAAAACGTACAAATATACACTTGCGCACACATATTGACACTTTACAATATTGCGACCTGAAAAGATCTTAGAGTATCTAGTGCCTTAAAATTCATATTTTCGTACGCACAGATGTTCGTAAAGTATAATCAAGATATTTGCAGGAGATTTAAATTGCGAGTGGTAACTTAATGTGTTTTTTTTTTATTTATTTTATTTATTTGCACGTGCGAACATTGTTACAGCGAATGTGAAGTTTGACCTCCCAATCGCCGAGCACCAATTAGAAGCTGTAAATACTAATTCACAGTCGCATTCTCATTGTGCATTTTGCATTAAAAACAATCGTCTAATACTTCGATCTAATACGATCTTTGTTAAATTGAATAATTCAATAATTATTAAATAATTCGAACTTAATTCAAACATAATTTATATAATAATTCAGATTCGCATTCGACGTTGAAGGACAATGGGAATGCGAGCAGATATGTAGAATGCGTTTTGTTTAAACAAACGCTATTGTTATCTGTGAATAGATATAACGCATCTATTACTGCTTATGTAATAAATCATAATATATTTTTTTGATACTTATGTTGCGTGTATTCTCTCGAAATACTCATTGCGAATGCAAATTATGTTTTTGATAAGATAAAATAACTAAAACCTCACATAGTAAGATACGTAAAACCTTAGAGAATATATCCAAGTTAAGTGTTCTTTCGCGAATTTAGATTACTAGAGTATAATTGTATTTTTGAAAAAAATATAGATATATATTTTAAATAAACGAAGAAGACAATATTCGAAGCGAATCAAAGTGAATAAAAAATTTTATTAGACAAGACAAAAGAATGTACATATCCGTTTTTAATAAATTTCTTGTTAATAAATATAATTAGATATGAAATTGTCTGAACTGTGTGCAAAAAAAGGATATTGTACGAAACATAATTTTATAAGTTTAAAATATTACAATTGTGCGCCGAAATAATACACAAAATACTGTCTCGCAAGACTGATCAAGTGTTTCAAAATTGCGTACACAAAATTGTGTTAGAAGTTTGTTATAAAATAAATTTTACTTATAGTCTATTGAGAATAAAATTTGATATTTCGTTTCCTTTTCGTTGTATAAAAACTTATGAAATTTTTTTAAATACTTGATTAATTTTGCGAGCAATTGTACCATACGAGAAGTAATTGAAAATATTTATTATATTATATGTATATGTAGAGACAATTAAAAAATATATTTTTCTTTAAAATACATGATGTTTAGTATATTGATTTTGTTAGTTAACAGGGGTTTATGTATTACATTTGATATATTTGAGATACAAGAAGTAATTGCTTTAGCTTTGCATAAATGTATATTGATTCCAAAGATAACTCACTCTGTATTATAAATTGTAATTCGATAATTGTTAAAATATGTTTATAGAGACAATATATAAAAACTAATTATCTTTTAATGAGAAGTTTTTTGCAACAAAATCAATTTAATTATATAAATATTTATTCATGTCAATCATTATTCGATTTATATGGAATTGTATATACGAAATTTATTCAGACAATTGTTAATTTCAAGCATGCTGTAAGTTATATGAATAACATGTACACGCATTAATATTAAAAGATCATAAAATGCTAATTAATATTCACTCCTTTTTATTGCATCAAAATAATATTGTAAATTTAATAACTATATTAAACAAAATGAAGCGAGGTAGAGAAGACAATTCTAGTTGATAACATAATTCAGATATATTACCGACGTTTAAAATTGACTATAAATTCACAAAGATTAATTTGAAATTAAATCTTAAATATCACAAATGTTTTGTTGCTTGTACGTTAATTCATTCATCGCGTATTGAAAGTTTGGACAACTATTAATATTAGCATAAATGTATAAACATTTTGTTTTTATTCTTGTATAAAAACAATTTTACATAAAGGCACTTTAAAATGTTATAACTTTATAATGCTGTTTTTACATTATAAGTAGTATCTGTTCACGTGGCTTGAAATTCTAAAAATATAATATAATTATATAATATAATTTTTGCATTTAAAATTAGATGTACATATTGAAGAACGAAAAGGCGAAGATTCTGAATGCAAAAAATCAGCAACGCAAACAGATCTAATATCGTTGTTGTTATGTAAATATAAAGCTACGAATGATAATAGTTAAATTTCGGCGAATTGTAGACATCTTTGAAAACATTTTTAATTGACAATGTAAGGAGAGAATGTTGCAAAATAGTTATATAATATTTTATTTTACAAATCAACAAAGAAGCTATAATAGTTTCGATCTAAATATCCTTTCTATCAAAATATTTTCTGTTAAAATCACAAAGTGCCTGAGATTCTTATACTTGATACTTGCTATGCGTGATTTAATATACATATAAAAATTCTTTGTTAATTATATTTCTTAAAGAATTATTATTATAAATTACTATTATTATTTTTATGATTTTAAAATCATATTAAAGAATAAATTTGTGATAAATATTACTGCAATAAAAAACAATATATTAACATATATCGAGATAAAAAAATGATCAAAAAAGATTTGATTTCTTGATAGGAAGACACTCCATTCAACGATAAATAATCATAATATCAATAAGTATATGTTGTAACTATATAAATTTGTGTGTGTGTGTGTGTGTGTGTGTGTGTGTGTGTGTGTGTGTGTGTGTGTGTAAACAAAAATTTGTAATCAAGCAAAACCTCGAACCTTTTATTTTACATATATATATATCTTTGTAGAATAAAATTAACTATAAACAATCCTAAACCTTGAAATCTAACACATTGATCTCATACTTTCTTGTAAGTCCTCCTGTACTGCTCATCCACCTGCGTTAAGTAATATGTGCCCGGAAACATGTCGTCTATATTACTCTGCGGAGTGAATGGCACGACATGACAATTTCGTTCTCTTAACGCCAGAATTTCGGTGTAATCCTTCGGGGAAACACAATGACGTCCTTCTAATTGAGACTTGACGTAGGAAAGAGCGCTGATAATTTTCGACAAGCCAGAACCTTCATGCGTGTCCCTCGTTATCGTCAACGAATATAGACTGGAGCAGAGGCCCGAGCCGTAAGAAAATATACCAACCTTGTTGCCTGCCAATTCACTTATCGGCTTTGATACAAGTAATGACACTAAACCGGAGTACACCGATGGTGTGTACATATTTCCAACTTGGTTCGCTATCAGTAAGCTGGGCTGAGTCTTTTGCTCAAAGTCCGCCTTGCTCAATTGCATGAATATCTTCTCGATGTTCTGATTGAAATAAGTGTCCTCAAGCTTGGTAGCGTGGAATTTCACTGCGTCCTTGTAACTGTCGGGAATCTGATTCTCCGGCGTGTTCAGGAAATCAATAAAGGCCAGCCTGGCGAATGATTTCTGTACGAGTTTACAGTATGGCGAATGGAAGAGCATCGCGTTGAAGTTGGTCAAAGTGACGGGGTTCTCACCAGGGTTCTTCCTCTTGACTTTTTCGCGGTACAACTGGTAACAGTTGTCCAGAGCGCTGAGGTAGCACTGGATCGACTGCTTGCCGTCCACCATGGGAAACTCGGAGCGCATGTTCGGCTTGTAAAAGTCGTAGGCGTGCCTCATACAGGATGCTCGGAGACCACGGTCGAACACGAGTGGTGCATCCGGACCTACCAGGATGGCTATCGCGCCCGCACCACCCGTAGGTCTGGCGCTACCTGTGGAATATACCGCATTGTCAGCTGCAACGACCAGGGCGAATCTACCGTCCCAGGCGCTGCTCTCCACCCACGCGATGGCATTGAAGAGAGCGGCGGTGCCGCCGTAGCAGGCATTGGTGGTGTCCGCGCCCTCGATATCGGTGCAACCGTGCGGCTCGAAGAGTTGCATCAGCACAGTTTTCACCGACTTGCTCTTGTCGATGATGGTCTCGGTGCCTACTTCCAATCGGCCGATGTCCTGCGGCTTGACTTCGTAACGTTCCAGCAGCCGAGAAGTAACAGTGAGGCACAACGAGTTGATGTCCTCACGATCGTTACAGAAACCCATTCGCGACTGACCCAGGCCGATCGTGTACTTGCCCGCCGACACGCCGTCGTACGCCTCCAGTTCCGTCTGCTCCACGTACTGCGCCGGGAAGTAGACCTCTAAAGCCCGGATGCCAACGTCCTTCGGCCACATCTTGGTCGAGTTGTGCGATGTTTTTGGAAATGATACTCCTCCTCTCTTGGGATCTATATAGTCAGCTTGTCAATGCTCGAGTCTGTTGATTGATTGATTCTGATTAATCACTATGTTATTCTCTCGCATGATACGGAAGTATTCTTGACCCTATTAAACTTACCACAATATAGCAACCGTGTAGCTCCACGTGCTTTCACGATGTCTGGAGTAATCGTACAAATAAAAATCCTCTAGCGTTCGCTGATAATAATGAAGACATGTCATTATGAGTCGAAGCAACACACACACACACACATACACACACGTATACGTACAGCTCGCTCGCTTCGCCGAATTCAGGTTAGTGAAACTCCGCTCGGCTCGGTGAAAATCCCGGTCGTCGCTTTCAATTGCGTGCTTCGAAGCCCGCACGTCGCACCTTTGTTTCGTTAAGTCGGCCGGTCAGCAGCTCATTCGCTCACTCACTTCCTGGAACTCGGCCTCTGCGCCTCATGTGGTTTCCACGGTGTTGACGAAGACCTTTGTATACGACCTAGCTCTCGCGAAAGTCGCGAGCAAATGCGGCACTCAGCCGCTCACGCACGACGTATAACATATAACAATTGTACAGCCGGCGCCGCCACCGGCTGCCGAACTCGGACTTCGATCACTTCGATGGTGGGAGAGGACAAAGGTTCTCGTCGCTGACAGAGTCGGATTAGAACTCATGCCTGCTCATGCAATTTTAATTAAATCTTTGCTGTCCTTAAAGTGACTCGGTCAATAATATTGTCCAATAAAAGACAAAGGCTGGTGAAAATTTTTCTCATAATTTTTATATGAATTGGAACATTTTTCAGAAATACTCAGAAATATTCGGAAAGTTTACATCTTCTCTCAGAACTTCTCATACAAGAATTTCTCATGAATTCTGAAATATTCTGAAATTTTTCATCCCATAAATTTTTAAAAAGTATTTTAAAATTTTTTAGATTTTGTAACATTTCAGAAACTATACTTACAAAAAAATCTTAAAAATCTTACGATATTTCATAATTAACATATACGAAAAATTTTGAGAAAAGATGTAGATTTTTCTGAGAAATCTTCCAATTCGTATAAAAAATTTGAGAAAGTTACAAAATTATAGAGAAATTCTGAAAAATTACATAGAAATTCTAAAAAATTATATGAAAAATTCTGAGAAAAATTTTCATCAAGATATGGTCAAAGTCTCGCGCTACAAATGATTTGAAGCGTTTGATGGATCAATTAGAAGAAAAAAATTTTACAAACTGATCAATTAAAAAATGCTTCAAAGCGTTTGCAGCATCGCGTTGATTTAATCTACCCACATCAGATAATATAGTGAATTATTATGTCCTTGTTGTTCATTAATGTTAAACAAAGATGAAATGATCATTGTGTGATCACATGTTACACAGTGTAAGCTCCCGATATAAACAAATGCTGACAATATTATTGGCCTTGTGTATAGTTAACTGTTAGCTCGAGATACAACCGTGTGTTTCCTGTCAGTATAAATATTAACAATATTATTGGTTTTATATACTTAATATTGATGGATTGATCTTTAGAATACTGACGGTGATCCAGGTAACGTAATTGTATTAGGATTAGTGCCACAGTGTGTTACATAGATATTGTAAAACTATAAAAGTGAAATATATTATCGATAATGCTGATTAATTAAACTAAGTTTGTAAAAATACTAAAATTATTGATACGTACTGTCAGTATTACTGAGTCAATATTACTGATTTATTATTGATCATGTAGAGTCACTTTCCCGGTAAAAATGTTTTTTTGCATGAATATGTATAAATATACATAAACACGTATAAACATGTATAAACATATTCATAAATATATTCATAAACATGTATAATTATATTTCCATACATGAAATATGTTCATACATATATCCTTTTTTCTTTTGTAAAATTACTTTTTAGTGTAATAGAAATAATAGCAAATGTAAAAATATAAAAAATGATTAAAGGGATCATTTTCGCATTGTTTGTTTAGAAAAAACAAGTTTGAAAAATGTAAAAAAAATTGCTCACACACAATTATGCATAATTTTATATATAATTATACATAAATAATTTTTTTACATTTCTTCAAACTTGATTTTTTTTCAAAACAAGTAGTGCGAAAATTATCTTTTCAATTATTTTTAATGTTTTCACATTACCATTATTATTTCTATTACACTAAAAAATAATTTTATGAAAGAAAAAAGGATGTATGAACATGGACATATTTTATATATAGAGTAACTCCTATATACGCCGCATCTATCAAAAACTTAATTTATTAAGTATTATTTACTATGTTTAAAGTAAACGAATTGTCAATAAACTATAAAAACTTTACATTATCAACTATTATGAAAAAAATATTAGAAATCTGAAATATTTATATTTCAGATTTCTAATATTTCGTATTAAAAAATAAACTTTTTTAAACCTTTGCATTTTTGCCGTATATTCCATAGGGGTGAGATACATGGCTACTCATAGGGGGAGCGAGGGGTATGTACAACTCAAGAAAAATTTACAAATAATGCATATAAATGAGATGTAAAATGACAATAACTTATAAAATATAAAGTTTTATTAAGGTATAAGAATGATAAATATATATATGAAGTAATAAATAATAATCACAATCTTTTCCCACATATATTACAAGTATTATGATATATTTCGTGTAATGCGTTTATTGCATTTAGTGATTGAATTCAATCTGTGCACTTTGTATGTTTGGGCATAAATCCTGCCCGCTAAAAATATCCCAAACAGATACAAAACAACAAAATAAAGAATACAAGAGTAAAGTACTTATATTTTGTTACACAACATGCTTTACTATTCCTCACTCATGTATCACGAAATAACTACTAAATTTTTTGCACATCCTACAGTAATCATTTTAATAAATGTAATGTAAATTATAATTTGCATTAGCAAATGAGAATAGATTAAAATGGATTGAAACTTTTTTTCTATCCGAACGCATATTTTAAATAGCAAATATTTTTTTTTAGATTTAATTGGATTCAATTGGATGCAATTGGATTGAAAAATTGCATTTCCTATTCAAAATTTTGAATTGAACAGTATTCACAATTGTATTCGCATAGAAAAAGCTAATATTATTTTTAGATTGAAAGGCATAGAAATATGCTCTATGTAATTCCTATAAATGAATAAAAATACATTTAAGATTGAAAAGCATTCATTTTAACATTCGTGAATCAATATTTCTGAAAGTCTGAATTCATTTCAATTCATTCTCGTTTGCTGAGTATGATGGTGCTACTTAACAGTGACAAATCGATTCAACTCACAATAATTTCTATACTATAAACTAATATATTATATTAATATAATATGAAGACATAGAGCAGTTGCGAGAAAATTATTTTTACTCCTTTTATTTTTTCTGACTTCTGACATAAATCCCAGACGTATTTGCCGAAGTAATTATACATGTTTATAAATATTTATACGTGTTTATATATATGTTTAATACATACATGTTATATATTATATTCATGCATAACAGATATTTTTATATTCATGCATAACAGACTTTTTATCTTTATTTAAAATGGAAGCACAGAGTGCTTACGTATATCAAAGTTGAGTAAGTTAATTTTTTTTTAACTAAGATAAGTAAACTTTAACTTGAAAATTTAACTTAGTTAAGATACAAGTTAACTTATAATGAAATTAATTGAACTAAAAGTTAAGTTAGTAAAAAAAATAATTGAAAAATTAAAAGTTATTA
>Ga0157364_1001546_pt1 | contig 19800 bp, 7 predicted proteins | sample AttsexASBM2_FD_111476 | JGI IMG/M metagenome (GOLD analysis project Ga0157364, IMG submission 111476) | Fungus gardens microbial communities from leaf cutter ant in Ribeirão Preto, State of São Paulo, Brazil - Atta sexdens ASBM2 | ecosystem: Host-associated > Fungi > Mycelium > Unclassified ...
CATTTCTGTGATTTAAAGATGAATTATGTTAATATATGTATGAAGTTAATAATAAATTTGAATTAATTTTCATATATTTTTTTCAATTAAATTGATTTTAAATTGACGTCATATTGAAGGATCTGTGAAGTTATTTCTATTAATATAATTCTATTGATATAAAAAAAAAAATAAAGACAGATTCTAAATTAAACAGTATAAAAATAGACAAAATATACTTATAATACTATAATGTATTACGTCAGTTATTTCTTCTTCGATGTGAAGTGCTGTATTTTTTACAGGATTATTTATACTGGCCAAAACTTTACTGCTTGTCAGCTTTTAATCAGAAAGAGAGAGTGTGTCGATTTCATTCGGCTATCGATATAACTATCAAATAATAAAGATATAAAAAAAGTGTGAAAAGCACACAACTGATTTCTTTATCGAGGTAACTAGTTTTATGACTCAAACTGCTCGAAAGTTACAGATGAAGATATTTCTCGCTCGAGTGCCGTGCAATTCGGCACGATTTGTATATATTTTCAATGACAAATCATAATGACTTAGATGTTGCGAAGTACAAATGTACGCGTGTCATGCGCATGAATTATTTCGTAACAGTGTCAACAGTCACGGTCAATGAACAAGGTGAAGTGATGGTAGAAAGCAATGATTTCTAAAATGGCGACATTAATGTCGAGGTTAGGTCGGTTTGGGATCTGTAGAAAAATAACAAAAACAAAGCAATGATTCATTAAAATTTATCACGCGTAACAAAATGTGTTTAGTCAGCAATTTATTCCAATGCCAATTCGGACTGGTTATTATCTGGAGAAACGTAGTCTGAAATGATCATAAACTAATACTTAAAATGACAATTTACGAAAACACTGAAGCAAAGTTCAATGAAGTCGATAAAAATATGATGACACGTTATGTAAAAAAATAATTTATTCAAGAATTTTAGTATACACGACAGTAAAGAGATCCGATCATATTTATCTTCTAAAAATGTTAAAGATTACTTAAGGCAATAAATCAAAAATTAAGATAACCTCTGAAAACACATATTTCTTTCAATGTATAAGATATTTTATACGAAGTAAGACGTCAACATCCCGCAAAAAACGGAAATTAGTTTCGGTCTAAAGATGTAACAGAAGAGTGCGCTATACATAAAAATTATCGTACTTAAGTTACAACGTCATTAAATGTTATAAATACGTAAACGTTCAGTCAATCAGTCGTGTTCAATGTCTCATTATCGGTATACGTTGTTACAAAGTTTGCGGCCAAGTCGAAACCTCATCATCAAGGCGATTGTAACACGGATAACCGTTATCGCGTAAATACACGCGAACTCGATGTTAATAGCGGCTCTTTCGCGTGCCCTCGCAATTATTATCGCCGAGAGAGGAGTGGCGGTGCATCAGTATTCCGTATAATTCCCTCGGTCTCCTCCGTACGCGATTGTGTCGAAATTTGAACCGGTACCATGTAAAGACCGATACGCGCGTAAAGTGGCCTCTGTAGCGTTCGACACGCCGCTAATTATCGCCGCCTGCCGCTCGTACTTTATCGAACGCCCAGAAACATTCTCCGTTTTAGTACGGTCTTTTTTCGGTTTTCTCAGACAACATAACAAGAGCCCACCGATTAATTCCCCATTTAATCGTTCCGATATTTACAACGAAGGTAAACGGAAAAAAAATAGGTGACTGCATTGGACAATGAAAGAAATGTTTTTGATATGTATAACTGTATAATTGCTTGCACTGAAAGAAAAAAATTGGCTGCTGCAATTTAGATGGTAAAATACGGCATAGTATTTTTAATTGGCTACTACAGAAAATTAAAAATGCTATGTCATATTCAGCTAATCTTTTCTTTCAGTGTGGTAAAATTATTACAGTTAGGAGACATTTTTAAATAGTTACTGCTACAATGTTAGTAATAATAATTATATTTATAATTCTATATATAGTAAAAAGAATATAAAATTTTATAATCATTTTCGGAGACAACTATATATTCTTTTCAGTATATAGAACTATATCTAAATATATATATACCTATAATTATTATTACATTACAGCAATAATAACTATAAAAATGGAACTACGAACCCTAATATTTTACAATTGTAATTACAAATACCAAAAACTTTTTTTTCAGTGCAGTGTAACAAAGTGATTTGTTATATAGATATTAGAAACAGTAATTTTACATTCTGAAACGAAGAAGAATAATGAAAAATAAATTACATCAAGATAATCTGCCAAAAAAACAAATTCTATCAAGAAAAAAATCTCCTTTGAAGAAACTCTTATTTAAAAAGGATTCTCGGATCGAAAAAGTAGCCGTGTAATTGATTGAAATGCTATAATTATCATAGATATCTATTAACTGTATTAATATTACCGTATTAATATTACTATATCGTTTATTATATAATGTTTATTGCAATGACAATCTGCCCTATCTGCATAATTAAATCGATCGTACTTGCATAGTGTGGGCATTAAAATATTATTAATAGCGCAAAAATTCGCGATTTGTCGGCAGAATGAACTGTAGATAGAAATTATGTCCTGACAGCATCGAGACAACAGCTTTAGAAAGTACACGCGAATTTGACAATGTATGCATACATGTATATTGATAAAGAAAATTGATAATTTTAATTTTACGTCGATGAAATTCGACATTTAACAAGGTGTAAAAATTAATTAGCATATAATCGGATTACCGCAAAGATAACTTGATTTACAAGCATCAATCTATATTTTTTTTGAATATTATTTATAGAATATTATTTATTCATACGTTTATAAATATATGGATTATTCGATTCTTATTGCGGACGTAAATTTTAACAAGTTGTCATTATGCGTGACGCAAAAGCGAACTCTCTTTTCATTCTTCAGATTCTTTGAATTGAATTGATTCTTCTTTAGCGGGATTTCGGTTCCGCAGACTGTGTTACATAGATCGTAACTCAACAGAATTCCTCTTCTCCGCCCGAGCAAGATATTCACCTAAATGATATGCAACTAAAGAAAATTGCATTTTTATTTCGTACACCTAAAGAAATTGTATTTTTATTCCGCACGCATTCCTTATTCTCCCCGAAATTCCTTCGGATTGATATGGACAATTAGCAGCATTCCTTTCGAGGTTCGATCGCGGAAGGCGTCGCCTCTTCACGCACGGCTCGTAAAAGTCAGTAATTAAATTGTCCAAAAGTGTCTAATTAATTGCCGGCGGTTTCGTCGCTTCGCTTTTAAATAGATCGTTACTATGCATAATGCGCTTTCCGCCTCCTCTTTCCTCTCTCTTCTCTCCAACGTGTTGCTTTTTCCTTCTCTCTTTCGAATTCCCGCTCGGACTCGTATCTCGCTCGTTTCTTCGAATCGTTTCTCATCGGCAACCTGTTTCTCAAGCGGAGGCTGCGAAAGGTGTCCATTCGTGACGGATGCATCGCGCGAATGAGTCACATTGAACACAGTTGCTTACACACAATTTCAATCGCGAGTCATGGCAGTACAAGAGTTTAATAATGCATAAAACATAGGTAGTCATTAAAGATAATAACGATAAATTGCGCTGTACTCGTTTTTAAATATCATTACGTGGATCTTTCCTTAATTAAGAAAGCGCGACGAAATGAAAAAGATTCGGTCGTAAATTCTTTCGTCGTTTGATTTATCTACGTTTGAAACTTATTGATAGCATCGAGTAATTTCTATAAATTTAAGACGGGTAAGCAAAAGTAATTTAAAAGTAAAAGATAAAAATGTGTTGAGTTGAAATATGTTCGTTTCTTATACAATTCAAAAAACAAAGTTTTACAAAAAAAAAACAAATTTGAATATTTTGCATAACTAAGTTTGTAATCTTTGAATACTTTGAATAATTTTGTATTATTAATTTTGAAATGTAATTTAGATGTAATACTGATTGTAGATTTTATAGAAGAATAAAAGTATGTCCTTTTTTTCTATTCTTTGAGTTTCTATTCATTTTTTGCAAGCAAAAATGATCTTTGAATTATATGTTATAGAAAATGAGAAGTATGTGTATAAATTTATGATGATAATTAAATTATAAAAAAACATTTTAAGTAAACATTCATAAATTAATCTATTTGAATGAATCATGATAGTGAGCAAAACGACGCAATTAGTAATAACGTGAGTTTTAATGAAATTAACAGGTTTGAAATTAATCTGCTTGTAAAGAGATTACGTAATGATGTAGATATTTCTGATCAAACAAGTTATCGATAAAGACTTCTTTCAAAGATACGAACAACTTGATCGGTTCAACTTGCACTCGGTTTAAAGACTAATGACATTTGTGTTATGGTAGAAGATAATTAAATTCCATCAGCGATTTAATAGAGATATTAATTTTTTATTCTGACAGAATCAATTTCTCGATAATTTCATATCTAAAACGACAGATGCGTTACTATGACAGAAACTTTGTCCGAACTTCTGCCATGTGAGCGCAGATTCTTCGAGTAGTCGAACTTTCTTTCACTTCGCTGACAGCATCTCTATAAGTTTCAAACATTTCACTGCGAAGTATCCGACTCCCAAACAATTTTAGCTCGTTTTATTTTCACTTCAGTGAGAATTGTTTTTAAAAATATTGATGTATATAAAATGGATAATTTCACAATAATAATAAAGAAAGCACTAATTCTATACAAGACATAATTTGCTTTCTTAAAAAAATCGATCAAAATATCGTTACAGTGTTTTCGCATTTGAATAAATGCTTAAAGAATTCAGGCTTGAAAGAAAATCAATCTGATAATCAAATTATCGAACGCTTTAAGCATGTTAACTGTCCATGTTAACTGTCTCATTCATATAGAGTAGATTTAATAGCCAATGATTGTCAACTAATAACAAAAGTCAATCAGTATTGGATCATCACTGATAAAATGACTGGCTGACAAATGACGGTCAAAGTTCTGTTAGCCAATACTGGGCCATCACTGAGGACAAATGACTGACTAACATGAATGGACCAGTATCATCTGTCACTGGGCCCAAGTTATCACCCTATTGGTCCAGTACTTAGTCAGTACTGGGCCAGTAGTTTGCCAGTACTGCATCAGAAAAACTATGACAGTCTAAACTACTAACTTAATACTAAGCTTATTGTGAAATCCTATATGAGTTAATGCAATTTTGTGCAGAAATAAAAAATAAACATATGAAGTCTTTCTCAAGATTGTACGTGAACAGTCATCGCACAAAACAAAAAGAATACGATGTCAACCCGGAGAGCAATGGAGATTGCGAAGACGGAATCACTCGTATGATAATAAAGAAACGGCACATATATGCCTGCGTGTATTTCAATTTGGATTTCGGTGCTCCTGAAAAACTTAACTTCGTCAATTACGATTTGCATATTATGGATGTTGGAACTTTACGATTATTTGCATAATGTACGCGATAAGTGCGCGGTCAAAGTAAGTACAGTTGCATGTTGTCTCGCAATCCCGTCACAATCGCGATTGAATTTACGTGACGCAAATTATTCGATTGGAGCTTACGACAATTAAGTCTTGTCATGATCCCGCTGATGACTGACGGTATACTGGGATTTATATTCTCTTCTCGAAATAAGTCGGTCGCGCATGATAGGGAATAATGCGATATATCGATCGATCGAAATGACGACGTCTGACGTTCACGATAAATATTTGACCAAATTGTGGACATGCAAAGTTGCGGCTACTGCATCAATTTTGAAAGTATCGATCGCGTGTTTTAAGAAGATTCTCCCAGTCTTGTTTCAATCACGTCGAGATCGACAGTGATTGCAATGAAGAGCCGCTTATAAGAAATTCTATTATATATAAAAAAAAGAATCTTAATTTATATAATAATAAAATAAAATGTGTATTACTCTCTAAATTCTATGAGTGGAATCTTACTCTAAAGAGTGAAATCTCACTCTTAAAGATTGAAAATTCTGTGACTCTTTTTCGAGAGTGGCAGAATGTTCACTTTTTAAAGTGAGATTCTACTCCAAAGAATTTAGAGAGCGCTACAACTATACAGATTTAATTCATTTAATTGCAGAATCAAATATGATTACTAAGCTTATTTTTCTAATAGAATCGCCATGTCATTTAACGATCACATATAATACTTGATATATGTTTCATATTTAAAGCATACTGAAACTGAGGAAGAGATTGCCTGTAACAGCTCATTTATTGTTAATTAAAGTTTCGAAAGCGACTATCGCATCTATGCCGACATGTCGAAATAAGAGAAATTTGACGTGTCTTGTTTGACATGATTTAAATTCTCATCCAGACGTGCCAATAATACTCGATAGGTTTGATTACAAGATGTGAACAGTAAAATTAATAAAGCACTTTAACTAGAGCAAGAAAGAGAGAGAGAGAGAGAGAGAGAGAAGGAGAGAAGACAGACATCGACGTAGCTACCTGTTTCTAAAAAGACTATTCGGAAGATCTCAAACGCAGACATGATTATCGGTATCGTTAAGTCCGTTATATACGATTAAAATGATTGACAATTTATATGTGCTATTTTAGAGTAAAACGCGACAAAACACGTATAAAGTGAATTGCACAAAATAAGATAATAATCTTCCCTCAAAAAAGAAATGTTTCTCTAGCCTGAAAATCGCTGAGTATAGCCCGAGGTGTATCACACCGATTCTCACCGATAACTGATCGATCGATATTCGTGAATAAAAGCACGTGGAACCGCAACGCTACTTTACACGTCAGCGGTTAATATTTAGCGAGACTTTGATCTTTGATCTTCTCTTGCCAGCAGCACGCAAAACGACAGCATCCCCATCTTCGATGTACGAAAAGATCGCGTTCAAGGAAAGTTTTGATTAATCGCGACGAAGCTAACTCTCTTGAGACGTGACTCGCCTGGGGCCGCAAACTGGGATCCATGCCTATAATTTTGCGGCTCCATCAGACCATCGATGTCGTTTCATCGTCACGGCAGCCCTCGTCTCATCTTCCTCCGCTCTTTTTCGCGCGCCACGTTGGTCGATTATAAGAGAAAGAGAGAAAGAAAAAAAGAGAATGAGACTTTTAATGGCGATAAAAGGCCGCACGTCTCTCGGGACGATCGAAGATCAAGTAAGCCGTATCGGGTGGCACCAAAATGGGGTGCTATAAAATTCGGTCTTTTATCCCCTTCACTTAAGCACTTTTACTGACGGGTTTTACGATTCCTGTGCCGGGACTCCAATTTCATAACAATTTTTTCACAATAAAAATACCATGGCGCTCACTATTGCCCGCTACTGTAATACCAGTTAATTTGCATAGAAAATGCGATCGCCTGTATTTAAATATAAAATAAAGTTATTTACCATATTAAGCATTCAATTTTTTTTCAATTTGCAATGTTAACTGAAATCTGCACAGCAATCAACGTCTTAATACGTTAACAAATTGGGAAGCAGCGAGATACAGCTTGAAAAAAAAAGTTGTCTGTGTACAACACACTATAAATCCGGTAAATTCGTAAAATAAGAAAAAAATTAAGCACTTCATGTACATTCCGTACAGATGTAGAATGAAAATATAGAGTGCCTCGGTTTAAACCTATAATTAATCTTTTTTTTTTTTATATTCAAGCAGGCTTTAATCGGATAACCTTTCACGATTCGTTTCATTGTCAGGTGTACGAGATGAAAGCCTGCGCGTTTTTGTCGACGAGCTCGTTAATGAAGCCGAGAGAACGTAGTGCTACGCCGGGCGTAAAATCATAGTGATTCAATAAATAGCGCATCGATGCGTCGCGAAATATAAAATGACCAACACGCGTCCAGCAGACGGGATGATCCGAATTTAACTATGTACTGTGTAATGCGGATGATTACGCGAGACAGAGATTAAGTAGGTGCCGATGAGGTGCAACGTGATTTGCCGTATATCGAGAGTGGGGAATCTAAAAATCCCGGTACAAAGGCTCCTCAACCATCTGTGGCAGATATACTTCTGCGCAAGACGTCGTGCACTCCCTTGTACCGTTATTTATAAATCCTTATTAAGCTCAATGCTACGGAGACTCGTAACCAATGACGCGGATATTAAAATCGAACGACTGATAAATCGAGGAAAAAATGACTGTATCATCATTTCTCATTTTCATCGGATTTATAATATATTGAACACAAACAGTCTTTTTTTCAAACTGTATCTCGCTGCTTCCCAATTTGTTAACGTATGAAGACGTTGATTGCTGTACAGATTTCATTTAACGTTACAAATTGAAAATATATGGTAATGATAACTTTATTTAAACTTCGCAAGTTGTATTGGAGTTCTCGCGTTAATCTGAAAAACATTAGCTGCACTCAGCAGAAAAAGCAGTTTTGCAAATGTTGTAAAATTCTTTAATATAATTGGTTTATACATTTAGATCCAGCAAGGAACTAAAAATAAGACGTTATTGACATGATTATTTATTAATGCATATTAATAACGTGTCTTCTCTTCTTTTTTCACAACGAAATCCATAGTTCCCGTTGATCTCATACAATCAATATTATTGAAAAACGTCGTGCGGAATAAATCGCCTATCATTGCTTCTCGTGGAGATGATTTCGATCGTATTAGCTATAACGGTACATAAAGATACGAGCGGCAGAAGCGGCTTTTTTTGACATCTATTTATTAAATGCCATTCGGAATTATTCTGAAATAAACGAAAAACAATTATTCCAAATTATTCCGTCACGTGATGTCACGCGAAACATATTATATTTCACGTCAAAAAGTACAGGATGCCGTTCTCGATATAATCTAAATTTCATTCCTTAATTTTCAAATCTATAATATCAATCTAGCAATATTCTATTACTTCATCCTTTGGAACAGCGCGATTCACGGATGAACAAACATGAGATATTATTATTCGACTGAACGATCTGACATCTCGTACCGTTAGAACAATGTGATATCAAAAGATAAATCGCGTGTACTTGATATACTCCATCCGAGAGGAAACCAAGTAGATCAACCAATCGTGACGTAAGTAATCACTCGTAAGACAATTAACCTTTAAGGCCCGTTTTTACAATATATGGTTATCTAAAGATTAAAAGTTACCAAGAAATTCATGAATGAAATTTATTGATGGATTTCTTGGTAATCTTTAATCTTTAGGTAACCATATATTGAAAAAGGGCCCGAGTAGGTAGGTAGTTTAAAGATACGCGCGGGTTAGTAAAGTTGGTTGCTCAGAACACCCCAAAAAAAAATTTAATTTTTACTCTCCAAAAGTTTTAGAGTGAATCTTACTCCGTAAAGAGTGAAATATCAATCTTAAAGATTGAAAATTAAGCCATTTTTTTCAAGACTAGCTCATTTATCACACTAGAGTGATAGAGAATATATTAAAGTCGTTATATATTGATTCTGAAAAAGTGAAATGCAAATATTTTGAATTATAAAGTACATATTTTACTTAACAACACAATAAAATGTATTAAAGATTTTACGATTTAATCTATTTCTATATTTATATTAAATACATATTTTTACGTCAATCTGTATACGACAGTTATGTGCACACTGAATGTATAATTCCAATCTTTGTGAATTTGCTGAGATTCCAAAGACTTTAGAAAATAATATTTTAGTTATAGTTTTACTAGTTATTATTATATTATAATTAAAATTTACGTTTATAAATATAACTATAGAAGAAAATATAACTATAGTTATATTTTTATGAGAAAAGAAATGTAAAAATAATGAAACTTTAAGACTTCTGGGCATTTACTGCTAAAAATGTGACCACAAGCTTTCTGTAAATGAAGTTCGTTATGTGAAGTGGTTATGAATGGTGAAATTAAAAGTAATGAATGATTTAGCTGAAAATTAAGTTACAGTAATTATTTAATAATGTATTATTTAATAATATATTATTTAATAATATTTATAAATGTAATGAACGTGTACATTAAATTTATGAAAAATACATTAAATTTATATTCGTACACAAAATATACTTTTTAGTTACTAATACATTAAATTTAACGTAAAGTCATGAAATTAAGTTTTAATTGTGTAACTTAATTGTGTATATTAAATTTTATGAAATTTTGAAACAGTACAATATCTTATTTTCCTTGTCCAAAAAAGCTTAAAGAAAACTGTATCTGAAGTATTCCTATTTATTTAAAGATTAAAAAAAATTTTAAACGTGCAGATTGCGGTATTTGAAACAAATTTTCAAACGTACAGTTACGTTGTTGAGCATTATGAATTTACAGCCCGCATGTGCAACGCTATGTAACACCGTTACTGCTATCAAACAACGGTATTTTTTATAGAAGCTTCAATTTGACAGTGCTTTCTTTATAACGTATATACAATTTAATTCCTTGATTTCGATGTTAAAATATATCATAACTGATAATCGTGTACTCCTTGGTTTTTCAATAATTGTATTCACTGTAAAATTAATGATGGCTAAATTCCGCCTTGATTTCTCATCAGATTTTTCGCACACATGTGCATTTCGCAAGAAACGGAAGAGTCGCCATTCCTTCTCTTATGATCGAACCCTTTAATAAAGAAGGAGAACCGCCATTGAATTCGCAGGTTATCTGTTGTTGGCCGACTTTCAAACCGCGTTTAATATGATTTACAATTTTGATGCCACTGACCTGAGTTGATTTGTTTAGCATCAAGATTCGATCAGCCAATTGCATTCGCATGAAAGGTGAATTGTCGATTCACGATTGCACCTGTTCACGTTTCAAATATGAATATATTGGTTATTATTTTATTTTTATTATCATACAAGTCTATTACCTTCGATCATAATTCTTAACACTTTGTTATTACAAAAAAGAAATCTTTTCGCCAAAGAAAGGATTTTTCTGGTTTAAAATACACAGAGAATAATATTTCCACTTAGAGATATGAAGGAAAGGAGGTGATTATTTATATAAAATAAGTAAAAAATATAGAATAAATTTTTTTACAGACATTTGAACAATTTTCTAATTAATAAAATAAATATATTATTTAAATATATTATTTAAATTATTGCATTATTTTATAATAACTATACCAAATTCAATTTAATATAGAAATAGCAAATAAAATAGTCCGATGACTTGAATAAATCAAGTCAAAATTATGGCTGCGCGAAAAGAATGATTTCGCTGAAGCATCTAAAAATTTAACTAAATACAGATCTGAAAATAATTTGGTGAATCATTAAAATAATTACACACAGAACACTCAAATTGGTTTTTTTAGAGTGTCTACATTTTTTGCAACATTGCTTGTCATGCTTGAAATTCTTAAATAATTATTTTGATGATCCAACAAAATTATTTTCTGTATTTGACTAAATTTTAGATACTTCAATAAAATTTCTTTTCGTGTAGTTATAATGCGTAATAAATTCAAATAAAACTCAATTTTTTTTGAGAACACAATTTTATACGAAAAAAAATTATTCTATTTTCGATCTACTTTTATATGAGATATCACTTCCTATTAGTAAGTTTGCCACAATTTCTGGAATATTCTATATTTTCAATATTGCCATACGTGAAATACCATGATAGGCGCGTTACATCAAAGAGATACTTTATCTAAAGGAGATAATTAATTATGTACATGTAAAATAAAATCGAGATAATCATTTTATTTGTCATGATACCCAGATATAATACAGAAGATCCCTGCAAGCAGGGTAATATTTTCTCTTTATACCTTACGGTTATATTGATCTCGGCCTAGATACGATACTGTTTGCCGAAATTATTACGCCTCTCCGTTTTGGCACCTACCAACAATATACCGAAATCGGACAGGTACTTTACGGCCGAACACCCCGGAGAATACCATCTCGCTCGTGATGCACGTCGATTTTCGAGCTTGAGTGCTTTACAATCCACTAATAATACCACTTGCGAACCGATCGTATCGCAAATCAACTGCAGGGCACAGCACCGCCTGCAACCAACCATATATTGGATCACGCACTTCCGTCCATTTCGTCGAGAGCGGATTAAAAAACGATGATCGATACATTGTGCCGAATGCCCGGAAGAAACGCACGCCCGTTTTTTGAACAGAGAGAAACCTGGCATTGCGCGACGCTTTATTGATTTAATGTAGAAGACCACACAAAATTAACAAGCCAAAGTGATTAAACTGTGATCGAAATGAACATGCACGTGAATACCATACAGTACACAATTTTGCTGCACGCTATGCTCGGTCGAATTACGACAATGACACGAACGTAAAGTGAAGAAAATATGCATAACTTAAAAAAGAAAGAGGAAAAATGTTATTAATATCTTTTGTCTAGCAATTTCAAATAAAACAAGTCACGATAACGTTAAAATGGCATTAAAATGAATCGGAAATGATTGAAAAATGACCTTTAATGATCATTTTGGAATCATTTTGATATCATAATGACTTGTTGTTCTGCTTGGAATGTTTCGCGATCTCTGTTCGTAAAATCTTCCAGAAATTCAATTGGAGATGAACGCGATAAATACTGCTTTATTACGTCATATATTAATACTTTGTTATTTAATATAAAAGTACGATCATAATCTGAGTAATGATTTCTCTGATTTGATCTGGGCGTGACCAAAACTGAGATATCGGCGACAATAAACAGAGCGTTTGGAGAATTTAAACCAATTGCATTACTCTGCGCGAAGGGCGCGATTTATAGTCCAATTATTTGTATTCACCAATTAAGTTTAATACGTCGCGAAATTCGAAAGGAAGGCACACGTATGTATTGTACATGCAACAAATAAAGCCATGCACAGATCCCGTTGCGTCGAAATTTTAAAGGTAAATAAATTAGATCAGCATCTCTCATCTGATTCGAGACAGCCTCCCCAGTGAAACTGCATGTGATGAATCCGCCATCGAACACATCATTCAACTTTCCAGCCGAGTCTGACATGAGAAATGAAAGTGTGTTTTCGGGACGGCGAATAAGGACCGGAAATACATTTCTTCTCTCACTTTTCTATCAAAAATTCTATCAAAAAATTGACACGCTATTTTATATACAATAGTAAAAGTTAATCTTGCAATACTCATAAACAATACCTTTTTATTAAAAAAAAGTATCCGCATATTGTATTAAATTTTATGTTAATAATGCCTATTTCCACCAATGTAGATTAATTTTAATTTCAGCTTATTTTTCATCTTTTTCCAGTTCTATAGAATTAGAAAAAAAGGAAGGATTAGTTGAATCGAGATTAAAGTTAATCTACATTGATGGAAATGGAAGTCAAATCTTTTAATAATCTCTTTTAATCTCTAATAAGTAGTGTATTATACACACATAATTTTGATTTTACATAACTTTAAATATATTTTAGTACTTATCTCTCTCTAATTCATGACACGATGCAATATCCAAGTATTCTCAAGAAATTTGCATTAAAAGCTTGGAACTCTTAATTAACTTTAGAACCAATATTATTCGCATGATTGCAGGCATTAAAATATGCGTTGAAATAATTCCTAATTATAAAATAATCATTTTTCTATGCCTAATCATTCACTTAAATGCACATTTTGTAAAAATTTACACATAAAAAAAAGGCGCATGAGAAACTTTAGATGTAAATTTCTCGCAAATATCCACTTAAATATTATGTGACTTGTTTATGAATTAATTTAGTAAATACTAAAACATATTTAAAGTTAAGCAAAGTCCATGTGTACACTTAGTCCTCTCCTGAGTTACGACTAGTAAAATAGACTGACGATCGTGTTCCCGTCGATGAAGTTACTAGACAGAAGTTACGATTTGAAAAATGCGAAGAGGCGGTGAAAGAGTTTCAGAAACTCGCGATATTCGTCTAGAGTGTCTAGTTTATTCAGCAGATATTAATAGTGGTATAGCAGAATTGGACATTAGACCTCGACCGTTTGACAATCCAACCTAATAGACACGACACTTTGATTGCCAACCGTTAGAGAGAAGGCCCTTCAGAATCCTTCGCCTATTCGGTAGCCAGTCTCCAAGTTTGGTTTATTTCTCCACTTTGATTTTAGTCGACCGAGATTTCGCATCACGGGTTCTTCTCTTCGCGGTAGAACAGGTGCAAACAAGTCGTTTCTAAGCTCAAACGATCGCTACACCTACCTACCTACCTATCTGCCTCTTTGGGAGCCGCACGAAATCGTTTCCGGCGCGTCTCGAAGCGCGCTATGTAAACCGTACACGATATACGACTGTTTAAATACACCTGAGAAATACACGCAAGAACTGTCTAAATACACTTGCGCATGGGAGCGAAGGAGGTGACGCGAGACAGGAATAATATTTATTGGCCAGTTCCATGATTTGACAGACTACTTGAAACGGTTGTCGCAAAGAATCCGGAAAGCGTGCCATTGTTTCCTTTCATATCGAATCTCGTTCCACTTTTAAATAATTCACCACCGTTAACTTTTAAGACGATCAAACCCCGTCTCAACATATGCAAGATAAAACGATTCGTCACGCAGCGATCAAGATTCAAGTACGAAGTGATGTACTTACGCGCTAAAGCTGTCTTCTTCATTACGCTTTTTTTTCCGCTTCGCCTTTATTAGAGATCACATCTTCAGTCGACAGGAGAGTCACCGTGAAAAACGCATCTCTTCACCGCCTACGTGCAACAATCGCTCCGGACGTGTGCGAAAGGTTTGAGAATTGTTTATTCAATCCCGCACGCGAGTTTGCAGGACCACGTCCCTATATGCCGTCATCATCGACGCTTATGCTCGCACACTAAATTATAATGCATTGCCCCGGCGGATTGCACCCTTAACGCGCGTACACATGTAAGTATGCAAATGAACGGGAACGTAATATTTAACGATCAGCCAGGAATCGGTGGCAATGAACTTCAAATTGGGATCTCGCAGTCCTTAGGCGGCCTTGGCTGATCGTTTCGGCACGCCCGATAAACCGATCTTAGTGCAATCCATCCATCGATCATTGTGATGATTGTAGATATCAGACACAGTTATCTCGCAGCGGCGCCGTTTTATCGCCGTCCAATGAGGCGATCCCATTTTCGCGTCGATGAATACCGGAGTCGGCCGCCCGCCGGCCGCGGCTTCCGTGTAACAAGGCAACAAATTTTGCCAACCAAACTGCTCTCTCTTTTGCGATTTTTTAAATTTCTTCGATTTTCTTTTGCAGGGAGCGAGAATGGCCGACGGCATATTAAATAAAGTGTGCAATATACGGAATAAAATCAATGATATATATAAGATACTTCAGAATATAAATTCTCCAAGTTTAAAGTCACATTCCTTCGCAGTGTCTCTCTTTTAAAATAAAATAAAAGTACTTTTATGCATAAAATAATTTCTTCGACATAAAAAAATTTATGTTTTTATTTTGATAGTTAGTATTTTATTTTCTTTCTTATTCTTTTTTATAGAACACACGTTAATTGTTCGCTAAAGATTTATAGTCGTACATGAAATGACAACAGTTCTATTCGAATTTTTTCTGTATAAAAAGCTGTGTCTAATCAAAATCGAAATCGTATCTATTCATAGTCGACATTCTAATGACACGCCATATCGCAGACATTCTAATGACAGGCAATATCGCAGACGTTCATAATTGTGTGAAAGTTCTCTCCAAGAACATCGATAAACGTATTTCTGCGTTGAAAGGAAAGATATCTGTTGCACAGAAACTTACTTTCGACGTCATCAGAAAATCGACAGAAAAATTCGCGAATGTGAAGAAGCGCGGTAACGAAATCGCAAGTCCTGAGAATACGCGTAGCTGTGTCAACATTGCACATATTTGTCGGCAAATAGAGATTCCCAGGAAGCCTTTCCTATTTTCTATTAAGCGAAACTTCTGACGTTCGCAGCTTCTTGCTATTTACGACGTCATAAAAAGCATATTTATGGGTTGATATATGAATGTATTATCTTTAGTTTGTTTGAAAGTATGCTGAAGACAAACGGCACCAAGATAAACTGTGTTGCTTGAAAAGAAAGTATTGCTCTATATGTATCATTTGCGTGCAGCTTACATCAGTAAACACTCCTGCAGTGAATACAGTATTACAGATGACGATGATTTCTCATTCGCCTTTTTATTACAATAAATCTATTGAATGTGTGTCTATGCGAACGTTTGAGGTCTCAAGTGCATCATCTTGATTCGCGATACGATTGCGAGTATACAAATAGATAGAGAGACGTATCGTTGCGAATAAAATAAATGTGCCTGAATAAGAAAAATAAAAAACAGATTATATTCTTAATAATTTATTTGGAAGTGTCGACCTTCGTATTAAGAATGTACGAACTTTATCTTTTATCGCCAGCTACTTTTAATCTGTACTTTTAATTCGATCTTCTATTTTATATATTTTATATTTTATATATATATATATATATATATATATATATATATATATATTATAGATTTTTTTTCCTTGATCATTTCGTGCATATGATTGACCATACATTTGTTAAAATAATAATGATATCTTTTTAGTTGCAGACTTCTAAATGTGGCTGCTTGCAGAAAAAGAAAAAAAAGAAAAAAGAACATAATTTAAAAGAACATACTTTTATTGCTCTACATTCTTATTATTGCAGTCAATACATTGTCAAAATTGTCTGTCAAATTAATTCATTCTATAGCGTGTGAGTTATCTATCAGACCATTTGATATTTTATAGCTATAAGAAAAATATAATTATAAAATAATTTTTAATACATGTATGTGAAATTATGATATATAATAAGTATATTATTAGACTTTCTTTTCTATAATAATTTCTGATCTTTTTAACCTTCATAAAATGTATAATTTAATAAATATAACAAACAAAAACATCACTTGTGTATCACATGTGATAATATCACTTAAAATTGATATAAAATGTATTAATATTATAAACTTTTAATAATTCTTAAAAGCATTTAAATTTTCTGGAAAATTTTGTTTTCTGAGTTGTGTAACAAATAAGTGATATATTATCTTACTATTCTTTATTATCAAGTAATTAGAAAAGATCTTTTTATATATAATTTGGCAAAAATATATTTATAAAAATTTTTTTATAATATTAAAACAATATATATATATATAGATATTACATCCAGAACACTAATTTAACTTATTTTAATTTTTGATAGATTTATATTTGTAAAAAATATTTAAAATCAATAAATATTGATTATTTGACACCTTCCATTAAGATTCTCTCTCTATCCCGAGATCAACTAAAAGAAAGCTAATAATTTGATAAGCGTCGCTGCCGCAGCACTTATTCATCGACGTTCGACAACCGAACATGAAAAGGGCGCACTAAATTATTCTGGGAACCACTTATGTGCATGGTCCTCGTTTATGAAGTTAACACGATGAAATTTGGTGATACTGTCCACTGGCTTGGATCTTGGAGCAAGCGATTTATTTTGATCGATGGTGATTTTTTCGCGGCGCGAACTTAATGGCCAGACACGCTGACTCGACACCCTCGACTCCTCTCATCTTGTTTCGCTCCTGAAATCTCATAAGACGACAAAGTATGCCGTCATTCCGTTTAACTGTATGTAATTGGGCAAACACCGTAAACGTATGACGACAGAAAATAAGTTTGATGCAGAGGATGCCCAAGGAACATTATAGAGAAACCGTATTATTTTCTGGTGTTATATTTTGCAGGCACTCTGCGCACTTCTTCATTTTTGCGTCTCGTTCATCTCACTACAGGTGTAGTTTTTTTCGATATAAAGTAAGAACATTGTCGCGCATTATCATTACACATTGAATGATAATGTGTACGAGCAAAGATATTATACAAACAAAAGGTTACTCATCAAACATCGATTCCCATGAATATTTTCTATTGAACAAAAGCAATAATCATCATGTAAAAACATGATAATTACAGTATTGTATTGTGAAATGACCTCATTAACCTTTCTCACTTAATCTGTTTGTACATGAATAATGTAAAAGGAAATTAAAGACATTTTTGCAGATCAAATCTTTTTGTAAGATAGTTCACATATGTTCTATCAAAAATATTTTTAGGAACTTAAAATAAAAACATAATTTACAGTAAAAATACAGTCGAAATAATATAGAATAATTAAATGTCAAGTTTTCGAAGAGTGAATTTTCTCATGGAACTAAATTATCTTAATTGAAAAATTTATTAGTTAATTAATTTGAATCAAGCGACTCATTATTTACTTCTAAATTATAACCCTCTTTATTCAAGGAGATTTGTGCAATCGATCTTAAATCACTACATCTTATAATAGTCTCGTGTCCACGTGATCTTTAATAACGTTGACACTAATGAAGAAGACTTGAATGGTCAAGGTTGACTATGATTGATCATTTTAATACTTCCTAATTTGACCTGCAAGAAGATCTTCGAGTACATATTTGTTTAAATTTTTGAACTCGTTAGATGATTACATTGCGCGTGGAAAATAAAAAAAAGAAAGCTAAACAAGGATTACGAAGGTGTGCTTATGATAAAGATCAGCCATCTTCGGCTAACCGAAGATGCGTTCTACAAGCGCTTCAGGAGTAATTACGGTAGATCGTTGTTCATTAAAAGTAACATTGGATCGCTTTTAATCGCAGCTTCCTACAAGCTATTACATGCTACTCGAAGCTTCGGCTCAATCTTGACGTTTACAGATTCTAATGATCACAGAATAATTGCATGTCCAATGACAAAATAATTACTACAACGTTTAAAGAAAAATTGAGAAATCAAAAGTATCTATAAAACATATTTAATTTAATTATTTCGCGACTTTCTATATAGAAAACTACCTTGTTCTCATAGTAAACTTTTATATCTCGAATACTCGCATGTTTTGGATGTTAAATAATTAATCCAAAAACTTCCTTAAGGTGTTTTATATTTCAGTAGCAAAAAATGTGAATTATTGTAAAATATTCTTTAGATAGTTTAATATATATATATATATTAATATATATAAATATTGTTTAGATAGTTTAATATATATTTTTTCTTTTTTAATAAATAATTAAAAAATTTTATTCTTTACAATGATCCTTTAAATATAAAATTCTATTAAAAATACATAATAAAAAAATAATTGTATCGATTATAATTACATTAATTAACATTTTTTAGAAATACTGTCACACTAAGCATTTAATAATGATACATCCATCATCAATCGGAGTTGAATACGTTGAAATGGAAAATAAAACAATTACGTATTTTCATAAAGTGCGTTAGAAAAAAGTGCAAACATAAACATTTCTAAAACACGAACAATGCATGACAATAAAGAGTTTGGGAACCCCTGAACCCGATAGCATCGCTTTCACGGCTCGCGTTTACCAAGTTCATCCTAGATCCAAAGGCGTACATCAATCTTCGTGAACTTCTATGCCTCGATCGTGTCCTGTGTAAATCCGCGCCGATCATCAATTTCCCATAACCGCCGGCTTAAACGTCCATCTGTACAGATACACGAGTGTGTCCATGCCTGTGCGTATACCCAAGAATCTCTCTCGAATCGCTCATGCCGCCTTTGTACCGCGTCCGGCTAATTTGTAATGGAGATGGAAGCTGCGGAGATACGCGCACCGTGCACTGTGTGTCGTGATGCATCATTGATCGTATTTGACTTGAACGTCAGCGAATAGCCAAGGTAGCTCCAATGTCAATTGCGTCGTTTAAATCACATCTGATTTTTTTATCGTAAGTTAATCGAACAATGATTCGTAAAGTATCCCGTTA
>Ga0157364_1001547_pt1 | contig 19799 bp, 21 predicted proteins | sample AttsexASBM2_FD_111476 | JGI IMG/M metagenome (GOLD analysis project Ga0157364, IMG submission 111476) | Fungus gardens microbial communities from leaf cutter ant in Ribeirão Preto, State of São Paulo, Brazil - Atta sexdens ASBM2 | ecosystem: Host-associated > Fungi > Mycelium > Unclassified ...
TATATATATATATATAAAATTTATATATGTATTTTTTATATATGTATTTATAATATAAAGGTATGTATATATATATTATATATATTATAACGCAACTTTCATTTGAATGTGAAACAGCCCACGCACGATCTATCGATCTGCATAAATTTCGCGTGATATTTCTCTAATATATTTAATTTTACGTATAGCTCGAATGCTTAGATTCGCGCAATAGTTTTTTGCTATGTAAATCGTAGGATCATGCGTAGGCCTTTTAAATCTAAAGCGCAACACGATTCTCATTTCTATAGTATAATAAACGCGAGCTCTATATAATAATACGAATGAGGAGATATATCGTTATTATAAATATCGTTGACTGTCTTTGTTTTTAAAATATAATCAAACTTTCTCGCAAAATCCATGACTGGCGATCAATGGTTGGTCGAGGGTCCACGTTAATCAGTTTGTCAATTCTTCTAAATGTATAAAATTCGAAAAATAAAGCTCTACACATAAAACGCATAAAACACATATGAGATTCGTTACTAAAAGTCGATTATTATACGCAGGAAATCAATAAAAATTACAAAATGTTTGTAATATAGTTTGAATAGAAAGAAATTCATGTAAACGTAGATATTTTAAAATGTATTTTATATATGTTTTATATATATATATATATATATATATATGTGTGTGTGTGTGTGTGTGTGTGTGTGTGTGCGCGTGTGTACACACACACACACATATTATAATTGGAAATAAAAAAATTTTTACATGATATTTTTTCATTTCAAATTACACTTCAAAATATAAGTGAAAATGAAAGTGGAAAATTCTATACTACCACATAATTTCGATCTAGTTCCATTAAATTTCCATCTCTTCGATCAGCATTTTTCATTAGAGAAAAAAGATTTAAGGATAAAGATATCAAAGATCACAGTATTTCACAAATCTTGGACAAGAAAACTATTACAAAGGAATGTTTAAACATGTAAAACGTTGGGATAAGTGTCTCAATGTTTACAATGGAAAAATGTATTTATTTCCTTTTATTGTCATTTTTTTCTTGATTTTTAAAATCATTTTTATTTAATTTTAATTTGTATCTTAATTATCCAACAATTAAAAAAATATTGCGATTTAAAATGTCATTAATATATAAAACACAAATTATACCAATTTTACATATATATTACACATTTATACGTAAAAAGATCTATAATGGTATAACACAGCAAATTGTTATCCTCTTCTCTCTTTCTAATAATAATAATTTATAGATTATAATTTTAGCTTGGATTATACGTCAGTACCGCAATAAAAAAATGATAATTAAATAATTTTATAGCAATTTGTACCTAGTTTAGATGACAAAAAAATTATACTGTTAACAGTCTCTGAAATATTAACTATTCTATAAGAACGAGAGAAGTGAAAATATAAAACACTCATGTTTCGTTTCATATTGCTTATGATTTAACGACAATTATAATCGTACAATTATATCTAATAGTAAAATATTCTATCGTGACAAATAATATTTAAAAAAGGGAGAGAAGGAAATAATGATGATAATAAAATCTCATTAAATCAAGTCGTAAAAACTGATAGCGCCATGTTCTCTCGACCTGTATATACTATAATTAAAATACAGCTAATACACTATAATATAAAAGAAAAGAAATATAATGGGAACATTAGACACATGAATTTACACTATATGAATATGAAAAATATACATCTTACTTCCCTGAAGAATAAAACATAATTGAAGAATAAGAAACAAATTTGAGCTTGTGGCTATGAATAGTGCAATCTATCCTGAAAATATTTATAGCCATTTGTGATCAATTTTATATGTACAATTGTGTAAGGCTTTACAAAGTCGGTAACACGTCACCGATCGTTATAAAGCGATATTTAAATCATAATTAGAGCTGCTCTCTTCCCGCTGTTATTATCATAATCAACATATTATTAACTTCAAATATTATCTGTACAGAGTTATACACTCTACTAAACATATACATCTTACGCAAAGACTCTGAAAATGTACTTCTATAATTACAAATAATTAATCTGTAGACATTCAATTTTTAATAATATACTATAATACGATATACCTCTCATCTCTTTTGCAAACACAGAAATGACCAGCCATGGATTTATACTCTAATCAATGATACAGAAAATCTAGGTCAATCTAAGACATTGTTCAAACTCAAGATCAGGACAAAGACAATTAAATATAAACTATTAATTGTACACAATAATTAAATCGCAGTTCCGTTAAATATAAGGGTATCTAGATAAACAGCTCATATTATACAACTACTGTCATTGTGCCCAAATCTACTCTCGCTCACGCGGCAAAATCTCATGGCAAAATACCAATGCAAGCAATTCATGAATATGAATAATAATGACGCGTAGGTATAAAACGATATAAAAGAAAATGATGTGCCAAGAGAGATATTCTACTCTGAATAATCGAAGTGATTAATCGATGTTTTAAAACTATATAAATTGCAACGATACGAAGGGAAACTTGTATTATAAAACTCAGTAAAAAAATCTTGTATGCTTTGTTTCTATAATGCGGCTCGAGTGTTTCTACAATACGTACATATCCATAGCTAATCTAGCTTCTTCATTCTCGCTTCATCCGCTTAAATTGTAATATAAGATGTAGACACATTCAAAACAGATCCACACCTTAGTATCCTCGATTATGAGATAATACTGTCTGTCATAGCCAGTTCATATATATATCCCTCGTTTTTTCAGTACTTAATTTCGATAGTCCTGATTCAAACTTATGCCTCTTCAATAAAATGATATATAGTGACACGAAACTACCTACACGAAGATATAGATCTTAGATAAGAGCGTTATTGAGTGTAAGCTTGGGTACAACGCAAATATTTCTTAACAAATAACCATCAATATCTTTTTGAACGACGCGAGATGACATCATCGTTCGATAATGATATGTCCTCTCACGACGTAGTGCTAATTTTTCGATAATATTTACGCCTGCTAGGCCGTTTAAAATTGGTCCACCAGCAGGTCACAGATCTCTACCGACATCGATTCTTTACTCGAACGTACTGTTAAACGGAACATCTGCAAATAGAAATAAGCAATTAAATAAAAATTATCATGCTTATTACGGTATTGAATCTTTCAAGAGTTGAACATTACCTGGGCTTGTTTATTAGGTTCAAGACGTAACAGACAACCCACTTGCTGCGCTCTCATATGAACGATACCAGCACAGACAAAGTTATCGGGATTCGGATCAATGCCATCAAGCAGTTGCATTCCAAATCCTTGTAATTTCGTGCGTACTTGTGTTAGATCCATAGGTTGTTGCGCTTTGAAAATCTTTTGTGATCGTTGTTGATTCGCTCTGAAAATAAATTTAATTGTGGAAATCAATCTATGGAACTATTTAAAAAAAAACCTCATGTCTCTCTTTTCCTTAATTATGTTGCAACCACATACCCGCCAAGATTTTTCCATCTTGCAAAGAATGATTCCCCATTCATTTCTGTTGGTTCGAAGAACTTATTAATTGTTAATGGTAACTTCATTGTGATCTTCTGTGGCACATTATTGTAAATGAAGGAGATAATCATGCTCGGCGAATCTATAAATAGGAAATACTACATGTAATGGAACAAGTTCCGATATTAATTAATAAAAATTTGTAAAAATATCGTAATAAAAACGTACCATTATAGTCGTCAATACATTCTGCATTGATCATTTGCTGGATCTGAGCGCCAGCTTCCAATATAGGATCAACAGGTTTTACTTGTACAGCTAACTTTGCTTGATTCTCGTCTGTCCAAGATAGTTGCGGTTGAAAACTGTGCAAGGCATATTGCGTCTTGTTTCCATAAAAAAGACCCACACGTCCAAGATTTTGTCTAAACTCCGATTTTACACCGATTTGTATCAAGTCATTCTCGAACAAAACACCATTATTCTTACAAACAAACCTGAAAAATATAATCAAAATAATAATTACAAATATCAATATTATAATTATATAAAAATCTCTCGCATAATATATTTTACTTTTTAGGATTGTATGTATTTTGGGTGCCGTTGGTAGTACCAAGTTTATTTGGCATATTATAAATATCTCCCAAAACATCAAGCAATACGCCTGTATTACTAGATGGTTGTGAGGAAGGTGGAGTTGACAGTCCTAGCAAATCAGCAGAAGAATTATTAACTGTCACGGTTGTAGCAACAGTAGGAGGAGGTTCAGTGTGATGATTAGTGTTTGGCGCTGGACTCTTGCTTTCTCTAATTTCGTTCTCTGGTACTCGGCCCGGCTTCTTCTTCTTTAAAACTGCAAGAATGGAGGATTCCCTTTCGGGGAATGCTGGCATTTCTTCCAACACGGTGGCCTACAGAAACAGATATATCAGTGACGAACATTCACATTTTTAATTGTTACATGTTACATACCAAGACATCAGTTGAAGCAATAATACTCAATTGCAGGTATTCTGATGCTCTTTGTTGCAATTCAGCGTCTGCGCTACGTAAATTACTATGCTGTCTGAAGACATCTTGGATCTGGCTTCGTATTTCGGGGAACAAATTGACAAACTTTATGTACGTCGAAAGCAACAATGCTCGAGTCATAGGAGAGCATAAATGATACTGCAAGAGATATACATATGTATATATGTGTATAGATGTGTGTGTGTGTGTGTGTGTGTGTGTGTGTGTGTGTGTGTTGTCCATATATACGGACAATTTTCGAAAATAAAAATATATGTACTTACTTTGGAATGTAGTAGTTGAAACTGGACAGCTGGTGAAGACCGTTGGTCGCCAGCTATGAGATTACCAAATTCTCCAAGTATATAACCACCGACTTTAACCATATTTTCGTGACAAGCGGGTGCTTGCAAAGCCTGCAACATACAGCACACATACAGAATGTCAAAATAATTTTACAAAAAGAAAAAAATATATATTTTACCTCAAAGACGGTTTTCGCAGCATAGCCCTGAACATCATCTCGATTGATAACAATCTGAATAACTCGATACCAAACTTCCTCAGATACGTAATCGCCTGCTATCCTAATTAGATTTAGGATAACATCAACATACCAAGTATAATCGGTCGCATATTTTTCCGCTAGAATCGCTACTTTAAGAACCATTTCTTCTCTAATTGAGTAATCAGCTGTCTCCAAATAATTTAGCATTTCTTGGACAATCTCTTCGGCATTGCTTTTATCACACATGGCATATAATAGGTCTACTGCTTGCTGTCTCACAGAAACGTCCTTCTCCATCTTCATTGATAATATGACTACTTCTTGGTGTTTCTTTACGGCTTCGTGCGAGAATTCTGAAGTAGCCAAATGGCACATAGATTCGAGTGCCAGGTATCGCAAATTGGTCTCTCGATTCGATAAAAATTGACCGAGCTGGTTGCATGCTCGTACAAGGAGATTCGGCTCGCTATCGTTGTGAATAATTAAACTAATGGCTTCAAAGAGAACAGCATTTTTCGCGTTTGAATGCTGGACCTTCTTTGACTTGGGTGGTTCTTGAGCTTTATTTAATATTGTTTCTAAACATTCGTTTAATCTGCCTCTCACACCTGGATCTTCGGCTAAAGAAATATAAATTCCGTATAAATATATCCTACAACATTTTTGTATTTCTACATGTAATATACTCCATGCATTGTGGAATTAAATACCTGGTGGTGTATAGTTCTGCAGCAGACGTAATAACTTGACAGATAACCATGGGGCTGGTACAAAGTAATACGTATAATCTTGCAGATCTGTATAACTCGACGTAACAATCTACAATCGCAGAAAAAATGTTAAATAATATTGTATTCTTATTGTCATATGATAAATTTTTACTTCAATAACGTACTCTACTTAATCTCGAAACTGCAAGACTAACGCAGCCTTTATATTCATCAGGATTTCTTTTTACAAGAGCGTCTATGAGTGATGCTGCGGCTGTTACAACGCCTAAATGTTGGTCGTTCAACAGATGAACTATACGTGACGTCCATTCACCGCCAGGTACGACATCGGGAGCTGTCCGCAATAGTCGCAGTAGACATAACGCAGCACTTTGTTTCACAACGTCCATGGTATCTCTATAGAACAAATATTTGAAAACTCAACGAATATCTGATACAAATTCAGCTATATAAGGCTATATAAAGCAATAAATATAATATGTCGTACCCTGAGACAAGTAATTTTGGAATTTCATTGCCGAAGGCTTCCGCCATTTCTTTACTACCGATATTGGCAATACATTGCAGTGCCAAATTAACATGAATTGGATTGCGTGAGGCGAGATCATTTTTTATACTTTGTATGATTAACTTAATCAGATCACTATTAGTGTTCACTAGGACCGATATGAAAAGATATCCCTAGAATTATATGAGTTAGATAGTGACATCATCCGCTACATTATTGAGCATATTGCAGATTGTTAGATTGCTTTACTTACAATTTGTTTCTCTGAATATTTATTTGATGAAAGTAGATTGACAGCTTCCATATGTCCAAAATCGATATCATGGCCAAGAAGGAAAATAAATAACAGCTTGCAAACATATTTCTTTTTCTGATATCCATCGAGTGTTTTGTCTCCTTTAAACTTGCTGCGTATGTTTGCTAGTTCCTTGTTAATTCTTTTAATTTCTGCCTCTTTACTTTTGCCTAGTAACATTAGTACAACATTTTAAAAAAGAAAAGACACAAGTGTATGTATCATCCTTTATACAAATATGTCTTATATAATACAATAATAAGGTATGTTTATGACAAGAAAATAAAATATGTATTAGAATAAAACTTTTCTATTGTAATATCCTCATTTATATTTTAGCTAAAAATATCCAAGGATTTTTTTTATTATAAATATGAATCAAAAATAATACTCCTCAACAGAAATACTCAATATAAAAAATAATGATAATTGCCGAATGATTTATCAAGAACAATCTTTTTAACTCAGAAACGTGAATAGTTATATAAATAAATAATATGCATAAATATACGTAAAACTATACAATTGTGCCTTCTATAAGTATCTTAAGAAGACCAGCATTCGTTTTTAATAAACGTTTAGCTAATGTGTGGTAGATTGATATTGAGAATCAAGCTATATCACAAGAAGATAGGCTTATATCAGAACCGCCCCCTTTCTCCTGCTCCTCAATGTTAAACACGTCACATACAATTTCAGTTTCAATGGCACATTATCACTCGAGGAATGAAATGTCATTAAATACAATAGCATCAAATACAAGATCAGCGATATTTGAAAAAAGAATGGCAACAATTGGGAATAATTTACAATACCGACAATCACATTATATAATCCAGCAATTAAATGTGAAGTGTGAGTATTATTGATGGAAAAATATAGAACACTGTCATACAACGATTACTTACAATTCCTGATGTCCGATATGAATACCGCCAATCCACGCATACCATCTCCTCTGACGGCCGGCATCTTGCCTCGTTCTGCTCAAGATTACCTGTGAATGAGAGCGAGAGCTATGTGAGAACACTCGGATGTTCATTCCCCTCCAATCTGAGACGCTTAGAGATCGCGCTCCGACGCAGATATACTGTAATTGGTATTTGTTTCGCTCACTGAAAACGACGTGACGCAACGATGGGACGGCCGCGATCGCTCCTATACGTGCCGTCTTTTACAATCGCAAAACTAATTTCTCCTTCTCTCTCTTTCTCTCTCTCTCTCTTTCCCTCCCTCTCTCTCTCTCTCTCTCTCTCTCTCTCTCTGAGCGTGCTAATCGGGGAAACGGAGTATCGTATGTATGTGGCGTCGAGTGGAGCTCCGGAATATAAAGTTCAGCCGTCGAAGCCGCTCGGAAGAGACGCGATTAAAATCGTCGTATTCACGATTATTAAATTCGTCGAGTGATCAGAGCCGGCGACGCGATTCTGCACCGCGAATTCCGACGGTGATTCTTGACAGCGATGCGGCACCCGGAGATCCGTCCCGGCTAGCGAGGGGAAGAGATGAGGAGCGGGAAGGGGGAGAAGACACGTACGCGACCGTCGGAATCGACGGGGGACGGATCCGGGAAGGCAGACGATCGCGCGACGACATATCGATCGAGGAAAGGAAGAACCATCTCGGAGGAAGAAGAAACGATATGAATACCTTCGTCGAGCGTGAGCTGTCGTGCGCGCGGAGGATCCGCCGGGATTCCAAGGGCGCCGCGAGTTGCCGCGAGTCCTCTCGCCGCGGCCGGGAGGGGAGTCGCGACCCGCGACGTCGCCGAGTTCACTTAGACTACGTACCGATCTCTGGGCGCTGGGGCTACGTTCGGCGCACAGCTCGCTCGCGGGGCGCACGGTAGGCGTGGAACTAGTCGCGAGCCCGTGCCAAAGACTTCGTGGCTGTCGCCATTTGCAACCGTCGACTAGCCTGTGTCGTCCGACGAGCGACGGCCACCCGTCAAAATGCCAACGCGCACGCGCGATCCATGCTGGCGCGTGGAATTTCGTATTTCGAACCGCCAGGGCGGTCACTCGCGATTGATCGCCGCGAAAGGGCACGCTGGTTCAAGCCCACGGTTTCTTCCAGTTTCTTCGCTTCGTCCATGGCCTCGGGTGATTGAATGCGAAAGGTTATTGCGATCGAACGCGGAGGGTTGCCGCATTGATAGGAATAATCGATTGATTTGGCCAAATATCATAGATATTCATAGTTGATTCTTATTTTAAGACCATCTCAAGCGATGTCTAAGATGCCGTTATTATGATATTTTTTAAGACAATTTCATGAGCTTTCTACGATGAGCCATTACATAATCTTTAAATTTTTAATGATAAGAAATTGATCAATTATAGTCTTCTCACATTTGACTGATCAATTTCTTATGACTTAAGACTTAAAGATTAGATAATATCTTATTGTAAGAATAAAGATATATATATAAGAATCAATTAAATGAATACTTTTTCACTTTAGATACATTCAATTCGGAATTTCAACTTATTTTGTAAAAGTATTATGTTGATCAGTAAATGATGTTATCATTTTGAGAATTAAATAAGACAAGGAATTAAATAATTTTTTAATAATTCTATTTATTTTACTTCATTTCTATTTACTTCGTTATAATTTAATGAGTAATTGCACACGAAATTGTCACTCTATTTTATAAATGATACAGTTATATAAAAGATAAAGTACAAATATATGGAAGCAATCTCGTATGACAAAAATTTAATGAAATTTGAAGAACATGTGTTACTGTTGGAACATCCTATACATTGTGTAACATACACAATATACAAATTGAAAACATTTTACTATTTCTCTAATGCTCCATTGTGCAATGGTATGATTAAGAGTATAGTCAACATGATGCTACAAATGCTGTTTCGAAATAATCTTTATAACTGGTCAAAAGCTCTTCAAAGAATTTGTAGTAAAACTTTGACCAAATCCTGAATCAGTCTAAAGCGAAGATAAAGAGACGATTGTACATTACGTTATTTGCTGTATTTTTTCCAGCAACATTTCTATCCTGCCCTTCATGACAGGCTGTCCCTTCTTCGTCTTCTTCGATAACACCTTGTAATTCTGCAATTTCTTTTCCCTATACTTCTTCAGAGCTTCCTCTCGTTCTGCTTTTACACGAATGGCATTCTCTAGCCTATTCTTTTTTTCTTCCTGCTTCCGCCGATATTCCCGTTTAGCTTTAAAGAAAGCACTGCTCTTCTTCAATTTGCTGTTTACATATGTGAATAAATTGATCAATATTAGATTTCAAGTTGTAGATTCTGAATAGGTTTCAAGTACTTTACATACCTAGTCTCATTCGTACTTTTAGGTGTATTACTTAAATTTGACGACGTTCCCGCGGAATTCTGCTGATCTTTCTTAAGTTCTTTATAATATTCTCGTAACACAGCCTTCTTCCTCTTCTCTTCCCATTGATTAACTAATACAGGGAAGCAAATTTTAAATAAACAATAAACTTAACCTATTCGTGGCGTACATTGTACACATACTTTTATACTTGTTGCTATACTTCTGTAATCTATACTTCTTTTTGTCGAATTTCTTCTCCCGATGCTTATCGTCAATGTCACCTTTTTTAATTCGACCTTTATCTTTCACATTTCTCGCGTTGTTCCTCATAATCGATATTGGTTAACATAACACATGTAACGTAACGATGTAATCACGTGTTTCCCAATCTTTGGTGATCAGTTTCAGATTTCAGGTGAAAAATCAGCTGTACACTAATGCCTCTCGCGGCAAAATGTTGTAACTAGAATAAAAAGCAATCAAAACGGATGGTAAAAATGATTTGAAAAAAAAAAGACAAAAATATAATCAGGTTTTATTTGAAACGTTTTGTTGTCAGTACGTGTTTAAAAATTTAGGATACGCATTTTAAACATGATTTAATACAACACATTATTATATACGCGAGCACGAAATAAACAAATTATATTATTACACAAATAAAAAATATTTAGAAATACACGTTATATCAAAATTATAAAATATATAAAAATATATATTATAAATGTACGTAAAATACAATACAGAGTATATGAATTATGTATTCTAATATATATGATGTATATTCGAAAGAATCGCGCAATTTTTATTAGATATTTTTTTATTTATTAATACATATATCCAGCCATTACAAAAGAAAAAAAATGTTAAATTATATATTGCAGAAATGAATGACGACGGTAACTTCGTGGGAATTTGTGGGAATTACTTGCGAGAGAGCGCTTATACAATTCTTTATTCACGATTTCTGTCACATTACCTGTCACCGCGTTACGTATGAGTTTATTCATGACGGTGACATTGGATAATTGACCATGTTAATTTATAGACTTGATCGATCAGCGTTAGATCGGAAGCTGCAGAATGGCAACACGATCGCTATGCGCGTGTCGTCCAACAATTCGTTTCATTAACGATAAGATTGTCTTACACAATTTCGTGCTAATATATATTGCTAATACATATTGCATTCCTTGCAGAGGGATCTGCATTAAAAAGAATGGAATTCATCATGCACGGAAAAAACGATTTTGTTGAAATATATCTAAAAACTTAAATTAGATATTCTTTAAATTCTTTGGAGTGGAACTTCACTCTGAAGAATGAAAATTCTTGAAAAAGAGTATTTCAGTTTTCAATCTTTAAGCGTGAAGTCCAGAGCGCAGATCTTTGCGTAACGTAGAATGCAAAAAAACGTAAAAAAATCAACCAATCAGTCTTTTATTTTATGGAAAGGAAATTAATGAAGGACTTTGATTGGTTCATTTCTTATAGGCTTTTTATCAATAAGCCATTATATAAGTTTATGTCTTTAAGCCGTAAAAATTGATCAATCATAGCCGAATGTGAGAATAATCGACTATGATCAATCAATTTCTTATGGCTTAGAACATAAAGCTTAGGTAATAGCTTATTATAGAAAACTCATTATGCATTTATGCCTTATGCATTATGCGTTATGCAAGATATTGTGATCCTACCCTGAGATTTCACTCTAAACTCTTCGGAGTGAGAATCACTCTAAAAGTTTTAGAGAGTACAGATCTGAAAATAATTTTGTTGGACCATCAAAATAATTCTGTAGAAAATTCAAGCATGATGACTAACGTAAAAAGTTTTGACATTCCAATAACCAAGAATTGAGAGTCCTACGTAATTATTTTAATAGTTCAACAAAATTATATTTTCAAAGATCTATATCTAAAAATTTAGCAAAATAGTACATCTTTAAATTTAGCAAAATATATTTAGCTATAAATTTTTAAATTCAATTTCAACAAAATAGTACTTTTCATGTACATACTCTTGAGTGCCTAACGTTTTAACAAAAATTCTCAATAATTCGCGACATCCGCGTCGTTTCTTCATTATGTATCTCGTGTTTCCCGACGTCAGCTTGCGTTTGCAAGAGATTGGACAATTATTCATAGCTCGGTACGTAGACGAGGAAAACAAGCAAACTGACGTCGCCGAAAAGATAGTAGCTCAACGGTATGCGCTCTACCGGGCTATTATTAGCTGACAAAATTCGAGACGAGCATAGAATCTGAAGCCAGATTCGTTCGAAGGCATTCGTCGTTCGATTCCTTCGACCGTCGATCACCCTTTCGTGATTCAATGTCGAGGATAACGAATTGATCAATCATTCGTAACATCTTCATCCTATAATAATAAATATGTGAATTAAAATAGGATGCACACATTGCGAGTGCACTCCGTTTCACGCATGATAATGTACTATTTTTTTCCTTGTCATTTACCGAATATCGAAGAATAAAACGATACATCATTACTTATCATTACTCATACTTTTACAAAAAAAATTAAATCAGTGTACGGCTTTAATATGCATTAATGTGCATTTTTACACTGAAAGAAAAAATTAGTTGCTGCAGCAAATTAGATGGCAAATATGGCATAGCAATTTTAATTGGCTGCAACAGCCAATTTTTGGTTGTTAGCTTATCCGCAATGTCAGTATAGAATTTCGATAGGCTAACGCAACCAAAAATTGGCTGCTACAATCAATTAAAAATGTTATGTCATATTCAATCTTTTCTTTCGTTCGTTCAACTGAATTCGTTATTAATTAAAACAATGACGTCATTAACTATAGACATCTTAAAGACGTATCATGACATTCTTCGTAGCGAAATCTTGCGCAATTATGGGAAAGATCGATCAAAAAGGTTATTATGCACGACAGTCTTATTTTCGATCCATATTAGGAACCTGTGACGCCTTTTATCGATCGACATAAGTCTCATGGAGGTGACGTCACACCAGTCAAGTTTCCTTTCCTCTCACATCGATGGCAACTGTCTGCTTTCGTCGACGTTTTAAAAATAAGAGAGGAAGTCCGTCGCCTCGTAAAGAATCTCACCTGGAGATATAAGAGCGACGACATTGACACACTTTAGCATCAACCTCGATGATCTCGTTAGTCGAGATCAACATCTTTTATTTCTCTCTTTTATTACTAGATACGTGAGATAGATCAAAGAAACCCTTATTAAGTCCTTGTGTAGAGTTGTCACGAAAATCATCTTCTCAAGAGAAACGTGTTTAAAAGGGTAGATGAAGAAATTCAGTCTAAAAATTTCGTCGTAAACTACATTACTTCGAAGAACGTCATTGGCCGCTTTTTGTAATATTTTGTATACATTTATTGATATATTTTACTTTCATTGTACAATCCTAAGTTTCCTTCAGTTCACCAAAAATCAGTATTTGTGACTTCCGTTCCTTCCTTTGATTTATTTATTTACTTAGTTCGACGTGAAAAGACTTTTCGGCGAGATTAATTCACATAAGCGTATGTGTATTGCCGGAGACCGGCAAAGAACTGTATATGTCGAATGTATTGTGTATAGACGAATACGGGGGTGTATAGTGACGTTACCGTTCCATTCAGACGCGAGAACGCAGTTCGTGACGATACGAGGCGCCGAAATAGCGTCGGCGTCACTCATCGCGAAACTCGGTTTCAATACCGTAAAAGAATTCTTTCGTGACGACGCATATAGTCTTTTTTAATATTCCCGGCTCGATGACGCGCCTCGGAGTGATTGCCAATTTTCGATAGACGCAATGCGGGAAGAATTTCCAATCGATCATTGTTGATGTTAAGAATCCATATCTTCTATATACTGATCGCAGTTTCATCAATTTGATTCACGATTTTTGAAGTTGTTGGTCAGATATATTACACGTGGCAATACTAACAATCAACATCTTCAATTTATAAACTGGCATATAATTTTACTTAAAAATTTTAACACTCTCGGGAAAGTTTTAATGTTAAAGATGTAAAATTATTTTAATCTTTACAGGAAAGAACAATTTTATTGAAATATCTAAAATTGGCTATATATAGATACAGATTTGAAAATAATTTTGTTAGACTATCAAAATAATTATGTAAAAAGTTCAAACACGATGAGTAATACTGCAACAAGTTTTGACATTCCAACATGTAGTAGCTTTGAGCGTTTCACGTAGTTATTTTAATAGCCCAACAAAGTTTATTTTCAAATCTGTGTCTAGCTAAATTTTTAAATATTTTAACAAAATCATTCTTTCTATGATCTACAGAATAGGAAAGCCATTATAATGGCGCTGAAACGGTGTTATATTTTGAAGGAAGAAATACAATGAAATATAAATTATAAATTTTATTTTACTTAAAGAAAAGTTGTAAAATTAAAAAATAGATCTCTGTCTTCTAAATTAGGTTAATGTCTTTCAATTAAAATCTTCATTGATGACGATTGCAATCTTCATGGATGGATCACCGCGATTAAACGATGTCTTGTCGACCTTTTAATTCAGTCTAATGAAACGATCAGCACCGTAAAAATTGTATTCGCCATTGCATCTAATCGTTAAAGGCTCTTACATCATCTCGATCCCTTTTGTTTTCAGTTTATGTTTACTGACATGAACGTTCATTTTTGTTTATGACAGTGTTTTAAAACGAAATTTAAAAGTCTTATTAAATATTAAAATTTTGTGGGAAGAATTGTAGGAACTAGGAATCACTGCATAAAATGAAAATTTATTTTTACATATATTGTGATCATTTTATTTTCATCCTTCTTATATCAGCCATAAATAGATACGAATAATTCTATCGAGATTCGTGGAATTTACGAGATTGTTCTTTCGCGGGGGTCATTTATAAGGAAACGATTGCGCAGGTTTATTAGTCATGCTGTGTTGCGCGGGCAAGATGATTCGTTTTGTGTCGTTTTCGCCTACGCGCGGTCTTTATATGAACAAATTCTAAGAGCGAGACCACATTTTTGCGTGACGTATTATTTGTTTTAATACGAAAATAAGTCCACCCTCAGGGTATCAGAAAATCAACACACACTAGTTTCAATGAGGATTTTCTCGACGGGAAGGAAGTCAATTCTCTTAAATTTGTCAGTCGTCAGATCTAGTTTACTCAAAGTATCAATATTTAGAACGTTTTTCGCCGTTTTTTCTCTTTTTAAAAAAAATATCAGAGTGGATCTACAATTAATATATCATTGATATACTCACATAAACGATCATGAATGTGTCAACTAAATATCTCAAAATTACTTTTTGAAGTAGTAATATCTAAAAAACGGAGCAACCTTCTGTATAGAAAATTATACTGAATTTAATTTGTCAATTGTTAATTTATTATACTTGTTTAGTTTATTCAAAGTAACAATATCTAATACATTTTTTCATCTTTCTATTCTTAAAAATATCAGCGTATCTATCATTATTATATTCACATAAACAACTATGAATACATGAAATATCTCAAACTTATTTTAAACAATAATATCTAAAAAAAACGGAGCAATTTTCTATCAAGAAAAATTACGTTTAATACTCTTAAATTTGTTAGCCGTCGAGTCCTATTTAATCATATTTAGCACGTTTTTTCATCTTTCTCTTCCCTCCTTAAAAATATCAGAGGGTACATAATTAATATACGTATAATATACTCACATAAACGATCATTAATTAAATGTTTGAAAATTTTAAACAATGACATCTAAAATCGGAGCAATCTTCCTTTAATAGCACAGATCTTCATTCTAAAGAATATTCAGAGGTTATCCACATGTCCTAAGAACATTCGCCAGAACGTCCTTCGAATAAAGTATGCTATTAAGATTCTATCGTGAAAAATTACGTAAAATTTTTATAAAAAGTAGCGGCGTCCGTAAACAGTAAATAGATCAAGCTTTTCCATCGATCCGCGCAGGAAGTAGGCGGTGACGGACGCTTCGCCATTTCATGTCCGTCAACTTTTAACTAACGACGCTCCTGCCATTTAGCGATTAATGTCTAATTAAATTTAGGGCCGTGATCGGTGCATGTCAAACGACGTCTCGCGAGCGTCCGCCCGCGGCCGTTTCACAACCGACCGGGCGGCGAACGGCCGCGTGCGCGTGGTGACGAAGTGAGCCGAGCGCAGCCGAACATAACCGAACACCCACAAGCGGCCTCGCCGGCGTCGCCGGGTATTTAAACGGCCGCCGGCGAGCCGCGCTCATTCCTCAGACAGGAACGAGACACGGGACGTGACACGTGCCGAGTTACAGAGTATTCAAGTACCGGTTACTCATATTCGCGATCGAATCGTATTTGACGCAGCGCGAGTCTTCGTCAAGTGATCACAGTGACAAGAGACACGAAAGTGCTTCCTGGGGAAAAAAAAACATGGCCGACAGTGGTATCAAGCGCAACATTCCCATCAAACTCGGTGACTTCAGCGTGATCGACACCGAGTTCTCCAACATACGCGAGCGCTTCGACGCCGAGATGAGGAAGATGGAGGACGAGATGTCGCGGTTCCGCAGCGAGCTGATGAATCGTGAGAGCAACAACTTCTTCAAGAGCACTACCAGGTATGTCAAGTGACTACTCCGATATTCTCTCTCTCTCTCTCTCTCTCTCTCTCTCCTCTCTCCCTCTCTCGCGAGATGCTTAACCTTTCAGGACGCACCGATTATGTTCTCCCTCTCGCGCGTCTCTCTGCGCATAAATTCGTGTACACGCGCCTTTCTCACTACGTTCCATAAAACGCACACAGGAAAATATATTGTACTCGAGTAACAATTACTTATTTCAAAAGTTCATATATTCCAATAATGTTCATATTTATCATAAGTTCATCACACATTTATTCTTCAAAATATATTTGGAACCTAAATTTGTTGTTGCTATTATAAAGTTTTTTCGATCGAATTTTGTAATATTTTTTTAAAAGAAAATAAATTCTTGTTTTGAATATACATAATAATGAATTTTTCTAATATTTGTAATAAGTACATTTTAAGATTATTTATTATGAAGAAAATATTCTTTGGTGAAGATGATTTGAAAAGAAAAAAAATTAATGGAGTAATTATTTTTTTAATAATAAAAAGAGAGAAAAATGTCAAAGTATTGCGAAGCAAAAGTTATTTACGATGTTTTCTTCTATATTTATTATCCTAACAAGACCTCCAAAGGACATCCTGAAGACATTCAAAGGATGTCCGTATGTCCTTTGCACCTCCTAGGACATCTTCAGGATATTCCGAATAAAGTGTGTTATTAGGATAGTTATGAACAAATTTGATTGTAATAACAAAATATATATTTCTATGAAATATTTCATTTCTGTAAAATATATTTCATTAATTATAAAAAAAAATGAAATAAATGGTTTATTTATTAAGAATAAAATTTTATTTCACCGTATTTAAATAAATATTTATTTCTGTGAAATAAATAAAGTTTTCCAAATAAATTTTTAAGTATCTTTTCCTCAATGTAGAATATGATATTTTCCTATGTGTATAATGCGCATGATGTATTAATTTTATCTTTGGCCTGTTTTTTTTTTAGCTAAATTTCTAGCACAGTTCTTTTCTCTTTCTCTTTTCACGTTTAGACAGAAAAAGAGAAAAAATGAATTGCGCATAAAACATATACACAAACAACAAACACAAACCCACACAAACAAGAAATTTAGCTAAAAAAATTTCATTTAACATGCAGTGAACAACATATAAAATGACTGCATTCAACAGAAAAAGCAGCTTTGTAACTGTTATATAAGATTCTTTAATAACTGGTTTATACATTTAAATTTTATTCAGTGCGGAATTAAAGATAAGACATTAATCTTACTGATGAAAAATATTATACAATTAACGCCGTTTCTAACATCGTGTCCATTAAACTCTTATTTTTCAAAAATGAAATGAAATTCATTAATCTAGGAAACATTTTTGTTATATCTTTTTGATGTTTAGATTATCTCATTTACTTATTTTTAATCAAAATTAATAGAAATCACTTTTTTCTCCACATTTGCATTAGAAAAAAAAAGAAAAAATATTGCAGAAGTTCAACTAAAAGAACAGTCTTAATGATACCATCATGCGCTTTATGGAACGCAGCTTTAAGTCTGCAATACACAAGACTTGTTTTCCTGCTGGATAGCTTTTGGTAAATTGCTAGAAATTCTACGTTTCGTGTGGTGTAATTCCAGTAATTTACTAAAACGCAAACGATCTCCAGTAGGAAAACAAGCATCGTACGTTGCAGACTTTATATATATCGATTTCGAAAAGCTTTCCTTTCCAATCGTGAACGATAATTCGAACGCTTGCTTACATCAGTAACGATACGAACAGTATGTTTACGAACCGGCATCTGCGTATTGTGTTAACGTCTCGAGGTCGTCTCTCGAGGGAATTACACATTAACGGAATTACTGTGCACGCTGTACATCGTACATCGGCGAGAAAGATCGATAGAAATAAACGTAGGTCGCGAATAATGTGGTTGACATTGAAGATATCGATCCTTTTGTACGGACAAATGAATCTAATTTGTCTGATTTGTCGTAGTTGCGACGCGCGAGAGGATGGTAAAGAGAACTTGCGAGAGTGGCCTTCGTATCCTCACGTTAAAGTTTTTCTTTTATTTTCGCTCGATCGTATCAATATGCGATAGGTTTTATTTCTGATACCTACATCTCATTTTTAAGAGAGATTTTATTTCGTTTAAAAGAGGAATTCTGTTTCATTTGATGCGGCACGTCCGGCATTGAAATTACTCGCGATCGAAGTCAATTATTAACAGTCGTTGGAAATCCACGTATCAATTTGCGATATGTCAGAGAAAAAAATGCATTTTCTTTTTGCGTGATAACGATTCACCGATCGTTAGTATTTTACACTACGAGTTCCGTCTCGCGGCTCGATAATCGAGCGATTAGCAATCTATAGATCGATCGTATACGTTATCATGCAGATGCAATTTAATATTTTAAGACGGTGATTCAAGATTGATTTCCGAATAAGAAGCGTCGTTATAACGTATAAATACAATAAAATCGATCACGAAAGATTATAAAAAAGAAATTAATCAATCAAAAAAAAAAATTAATAAAAGGATAAAAATCTGACATAGAAAAATAGATAACATATTACTTACAGCTCGTCGCGTTTTAAGAGACTCGACATAAAATCGCTCATTTGCGTGATTAATTTATGTCGTCGCATCGCTGTCTTGCCAAAATCATTTAATGTTGTATCAATTTAGAATCTAATGTTAATTAATGTTAATCAATTTAGAATCGTTCATTTGCGTGATTTATATCGTCGTTTTGCTAAAATTTTGAATGCACCGTTCCAATCTTATATCCATTTAAAATCACTCATTTGCGTGATTAATTTACGTCGTTGTTGTTTTGCCGAAACTTAGAACATACCGATTTTATATCAATTTAAAATTTTAAATGCGCCAATCTTATATCCATTTAAAATCGTTCATTTATGTATATGATTTTAATTTACGTCGTTGCTGCCTTGCTGACACTCGGAGTGTACCGTTTCGATCTTACGGTAATTTCAGTAACCTTAACACACATTCTATAATAAGCCATTAGTAATAAATCAGAAGTCAGAAGCTAGAAATTGATCAATTACAATCGAATGTGAGAAGAATAATTGACTATTAATTAGTTAATTTCTCTCTGGCTTCTGATTTCTGATTTATTACTAATGGCTTATTGTAGAATGTGTGTTAATGTCGTCATATGTCATGTTAAATAAAAAATTTGCAGAACATAAGCTTTCGTAAAAATATATAGCTTTTCTTTGTTGAAACGTCATCTCAGCGCCGTCGCAAAAAAATCGCAAAGATGAGGCTTATTGGGGAGCGTGA
>Ga0157364_1001548_pt1 | contig 19789 bp, 21 predicted proteins | sample AttsexASBM2_FD_111476 | JGI IMG/M metagenome (GOLD analysis project Ga0157364, IMG submission 111476) | Fungus gardens microbial communities from leaf cutter ant in Ribeirão Preto, State of São Paulo, Brazil - Atta sexdens ASBM2 | ecosystem: Host-associated > Fungi > Mycelium > Unclassified ...
GTTGTCCAGAAAGTTCGTGCCGACTAAAATTTAAATTTTAGTATACATTTATTAAATTAAAATTTTCTGCGTTTCAATTTTCCTTCAACCTTCAACATCGGCACGAACTTTCCGGATAACCCAATATGTATATGTGTGTTCTAGTCAGAGTTGTTACAAATAATATTACTGCTGTTACAAATAATATTACACATTTGATATTAAATATCAATAAAATCAATAAAACATCAATAAAAGTAATATTTCGGTTAATTTAAATAATATCGAAGTTAAGTTGTAATTAAAGTTGTAGCTTGCATAAAACAAATGAATATTCATCTTTTAACTGTTTTTTAACTGTTTTTTCAGAAGTATCTGAGAAATCAGACTATTATGCTGAACATCCTAAATATCTTTTAAATAATTTTATAATAGTATACTCACAAATATTAAATGTCTTAAGTTGATAATCATTTTTTTTATAAATATTAGCTTGTACACATACTTCTTTCATTTTTAGATTTTTACATTTCCTATTTGTGATCCTATTAAATACATATTAATTATAGATACTTTGAATGTTAGATTAAAAATCAAATTTAGATTGTTTTTTATCTTACCGATTTATTGGGATAACATATTTGCACTTATCAATAGAAGAGTTTGTGTATAACATTTGTGGTTCCCTTAGTTTAATATTTCCAGATTCTAATAGTTTATAACGTTCTTGAAGATTTCCTATTTCCAGATTCTATACATTAATAGATAATGTTAGCATATATTTTTGTAATATCAAACAAAAAAATAAAACTCACTTGTAATTCTAATCGTGTTTTTAATTGTTCTTTTTCTTTATAAATTTTGTTAATCTCCGATCTATGACGATTGGCTTGTTCTTCAATTAAACGCATCTTTTCTAATTTCTCATTTTCAATTCGTAACTGAGTTTGTTGTAATTGTTGCCGCAAAAATACAGTTTCACCATCTTTAGTTATAAAATCGTTCAACAATTTTTTGTTTTCAGTTTTTAATTTTTCCAATTCTTTACCATCTAATCATAAATATATGTAAAAGAAATCATGAAAATAAAAATATTTTTTTTATAATTATTAGTATTTCTATAATGATATTACCATGTACAATAATTTCATTGCTCTTTTGGAAAGTTGAATTATGATGTTTCTTATTTATTAATTTATTTTTAAACTGAGAATAATTCATTTCTGTTATGTTCTGATGATTCTGACTTGTACTCTGTGCATTCTTTGTTAACAAGTCTGAGTTAGACTTTTCTAGAGCTTGTGGTAATTTTGAATATGATGTTTCATTATAAACAATTTTCTTTGGAAAATCTGATTTCACCGAATTCAAATCATGTAGTCTTAAATTATTTAACAACTTAGCCTCCTTGAAAGTAAAGATTCAGATTATAAATAAATTTCATGGCATATTTTAAAACTGAACTTACATCAATAGCATTACCTGTACACAAGCTTGAGATGCAATCAAATCCATTTCCTCAATATCTTCTTCGTCAAAATCATCACCCCAAAGATCATCATTCTGAGCGTTTTTATTCGTAGGAATTTTTTCCTGTGTTCTATAATACTTCAAATTCTTATTAGGAACATCAAATTTTGCCCGTTTCGCAGGCATACGATAATCATCCATTATTGTCACCTCGAAATGTTTAAACTTAAATGTGTGATATTCGTGATACATGCTAGTTGTTAAGGTGCATTTACATGTAAGCGTTAAATTTCACGCTTAAACACAATAAAATAAAGGCTTAATAGACACAAAGAATAACGAGCTGTTCAATCAGAGCTCTGGTAAGTTCGATATTATATCCTAGAATTCTGATTGGAAGAGACCGTTGTTTTTTACGTTGTTTGTTACCTGCCTATTGTGTTTAAGTTTTTACAAGCTGGCGTTTTATCCCCCTCCTCCTCCATCACTACGCAAAGCAGCGTTAAAAAGCTGTTTGCTATCCTTTTCATGAAGCGAATAAAGGATACGTTCCGAGGTACGCATGAAACGCATGATGCATCATTTGTCATTGTTGTTTACCAATTAATAAAGAAGGATAAAAAGAATACATCGTGCGCTTCATGCGTAACTCGAAATGTACTCAAAAGCTGACGAAGCCTCTTACTTCTACTATGCCATGAATAAAGGAGCGTTGAACAAACAATTCAAAAAATTGACCAATCAAAAAATGCTTCGAAATTTTTGGCCAATCAAATGGATCATAGTCAAAATTAGCGTTGCTTCGCTCATAGTTGAACAGTATCGAACTTTAAGCATTTATTTGCTGGATTATGGCCATTGTGGCGAAAATTAATGGAGATGATTGATAATGTCAGTACCAACATCGCAACAATACGGTGGCAAGATTCTAATCCAGCTAGCAATCTAGCAGGAAAACAAGTATCGTGTGCCGCAGGCTTTAAGCCAATTAGTAATCAGTAAAATATGAAATCACAACGCGGTTACACGATACACGATAAATAACTTCATGGAACTCTAGCCTTAGTTCTGATTTACATTAGTTCAGTTTAGTTCAGTTCTAGTACAATCCTCGTGCAGAAAACAAACCTTTTTCTCTTCTTTTATGCTAGAACTAAATTATAATTTCGTACATATCAGGGGATCGATTCTGTATCTTGAAATGAGATGAAAATTATAAAAGTGAGCGAGTGAATTTACTAGAATACTGATTATTTCATTGGTTAACACTTAGTAAATTTGCTCGCTTTTGTAATTTTCACCTTGTTTAAAGATACAGAATCGATTCCCAGGGCCTTTATTTTTGAAAAGAAACTATACGAAAAGTTAGGAAAATATTATAATACCAGAGTATACGTGACGTATATTCTAATATTTCCCTTATAGTTTTCGTATACGTTTCTTTTCAAGAATAGAGATCTTGCGCCCTTGTGATGTATCGCACACATCCGATTACATGCGCAACGCCAGTGGTGTTTTTTCGTGATTGTTAAGCAGGGAACACAGATTCTTGCATAATGCATAACACATGAGGCATAAGAAAATAAAAATGCTTTATTTCCTTTCTTTCCGTGTAAAGGACTTTGATTGGTTGATTTTCTTATGCCTCATGTTTTATACGTTATGTAAAAGTTTGTGCTCCCCGCTTTAAGATATATCACACAAACTTACATAGTTGCATAACATAATGCATAAGAATATGTACCAATCATAATAATACAACTTACACAGCCGCATAAATGCATGCATAAAGAAAATTATCCAATCACATTTTACGTGCAACTTTGTAAGAGAAATGCAATTGGATAATTTTTTATGCATAAAACGCACGAAGAGCACATAGTCTTGCATGACGCATAATACATGAGGCATAAGAAATTGAACCAACTAGAGTTCTTTATTTCATGAAAGGAAGGAAACGAAGAATTTTGATTGGTACATATTCTTATGCATTACATGTTATGCGTTATACAAGAATCTGTTGCTCCTCGCTTAATAGGCTTTTTACAAGCCATAAATAATAAATCAGAAATCAGAAACTGACCAATCATAGTCGAATAGTGAGAAAAATAATTGACTATGATTGGTCAATTTTTAGCTTCTGACTTCTGGTTTATTACTAATGGCTTATTGTAGAAAGTTTCTAAGATTTCAGCTTATCAGATATCTATTACATCGGAAAACACGGTTTCTGATATGTTGAAATCTTAATATTTATTTCTATTCCTAATTTCCTCCATTGTGCGCAAGGCCTTTATATTCGAAAAATTTCGGATAAATTTCGCTAGCGACTTTGGTTGTCACCGTTTTTGTTGATAAATACGCAAAAATTATTCATTTTATGCGTGTGTGCAGTTTATGCGACGGACACGAGATAATGAACGATAGATAAATGTGTCTAGTACAGGAAGCGGTGACGACTTGAGCCGTCACTTGAGTAACCTAGTGCCGTCAGTCGCCACACATCGGCACAGGTCGATGTTGATAGTATTGTCGTCTGTCCATGGCCGCGCTTGCGATGCGTCTACTGTGGTGTGTTTCTGTACATGGCCGTGCCGCTTGGCGGATCTTTACGTTGTTCCGTGGCATTCGGCAATCCGCCACTAGTAAACGTGCGTTTTTGTAACGAATTTTGCTTACTGTTAATGGGAAACACGCGTTTCTCTCACTGAAATGTGTGGAAAGCTGATTTTCGTGACGCGAGAGATACCTGGTCGATGAGAAATGCACGACTATTTATCTTTTACGCTATTAACTTGCATGGGTTCTTATCATACAGACATTTGATATTTGACGCGATGCGAATTGATATTTCCTCGGAACGATTTCTCGTCGCGATCATCACTCTTTATGTATTTCCAAAGAAATTGAATGTGATTATACAGAGAGGCATCGAGTACAATCATCGACATTCAAGGACATGAAAATATCTAATTCTATGGAACACAATACGTCTCACGTTTTCTACAACTTTATAAGAATTTTTTTCATCACACACATGCAAATTAGTGATACTTTCTCTGTTTCCATAATGATTATTCTTATCAGTCAATTTTGTACAAAAAATTATTTTTTGTTCAGTATATTTATGAGCAATAACAATTTTTTTTCTATCCAAAATAAAATTTTATGAATAATGAGTATAATTTGTTCTGTTAAAATAATATATATATCTATGAATATTATTCTTAATAGAATATAATTTTTAGGATTGTTTTTAAAAAAATTGTATTACGCTTCACATCCACCATGACTACATCCTCGGAAGATGTCCTGATGCAAGTGAGTCAAGTGCGTTATAAAAAAGGAGATGGTACTTTATATGTAATGAACGAACGAATAGCATGGATGCTTGATAACAGAGATACTGTTTCTGTCAGCCATAAATATGCTGATATTAAATGTAAGACTTTAAGAAATTGTGTTTAAATATAACAGATTGATGTAATTAGTTCAATAATGTGTTAGCTTATATATATATATATATATATATACACACATATATTATGTTTATTCATATATGTTATTGTAAAATATATGTATAAATTATACACCGATCAATAAAATTATTGAGTCCTTCTTTGTAGTACAAAAAATATCACCAGAGGGAAAATCAAAAATACAACTACAGGTGGTGTTACATGATGGCACATCATCTACATTTCATTTTGTAAATAAAAATGGACAAGAAGCACAAATTAAAGATCGCGACGATGTAAAAGAGTTATTGCAACAATTACTACCAAAATTTAAGCGGAAAGTTAACAAGGAGCTAGAAGAAAAAAATAGGTAAGATTAATTTAAGTTAATATTTGTGAAGAGTATTTCACGAATAATTGATGAGACAATTTTTTTTTACAAATACATTCCTTTTTTTAGAACTCTTCAAGAACATCCTATGTTGCTTCAATTATATCGTGATCTAGTAATCACGCAAGTTATATCATCGGAAGAATTTTGGTCACAACATGCTGCAGAATATACACAAGCTAAAAAGATACAACGTCAAGAGATAGGTGTTAATAGTGCTTTCCTGGTAATAATGTTTTCTTTTAAAAAGATATCAGATTTTTGCTCAACACATAAATTATAAATAATGGATTAATCAAATTTTTTAGGCAGATATCAAGCCACAAACTGATGGTTGCAATGGATTAAAATACAATTTAACTGTCGATGTGATAGAATGTATATTTAAGACTTATCCAGCTGTTAAAAGAAAACATCAAGAAAATGTGCCTCATAAAATGTCAGAGTCAGATTTCTGGACAAAATTCTTTCAATCACATTATTTTCACAGAGATCGTATCAATACTGGGACCAAGGATCTTTTTACCGAATGTGCCAAAATAGATGATCAAGAACTTAAGAAAGATCTTCAAACTGGGATAAATGATCCTTTGGTAGATATTACTTCCTTCGAAGATCAAACACTAGATGAAAATTATGGAAATGGTTGTAGTAAAGCAGATAAAACATCTGGAAATATAGTACATCAAAATATGATCAAGAGATTTAATCAACATAGCATAATGGTTATGAAAGCTAGCACTGCCAAACAGTTGATACAAACTAATCAACCACAATTAAATGGATCTACACCATCTGCAAGTAAAATAGCAAACAACGAACCAGATGATGAACCAAAGACTAAAAAAGTACAACTTTCCATTCCATTTGATGCATTTATAATTTATGTTTGGTAGAATTGAGGATGATTTATTTAATCTTTTTAAATGCATTTTTACAGCGTAGAATACAAGAGAAGATAACTTATGATGATCTTGATAAGAGCTGTGACATAAATACAAATAATGGAGCACCGTTAAATCTGATGCATGTAGATAGATATTTGCATGGACCTATACCAGACTATGGAAGTACAGAACCAACTTCGGAAGAATTGTTCATTACATTAAATCACTTAAAAAAAGAAGCTTCTGGATGGTTATCTGGTAGTACATTATCGCGACAAACAGCTACTTCTTTAGTTAGTCCAGCTGCGGCAGTATCAGCTTTAGGTGAATTAACACCTGGTGGATCTTTAATGAAAGGTTTCCGAGAAGAAAGTCTTGGACGTAAGAATATATTCTTCATATTACAAATGACATAGTATATATAATTCACTTGTCTTAGCGTCGAGACAGTATCGTGTCTCCAGATATTCAGTAAATTATTATTAGTGGCTTTACATTCTTTAGTGATTTTAATGTGAAATAATTTACATATATATATGTAGATATAAATACATAAGTATAGATAAATAATTATGTAAATATACATATTACAGAGTTAATACCGAAAGATTTAGAGAAGGAATTACGTAACGTGTATGTGTGTATATGTGAGTTGTTGAAACATTTTTGGCGAAGTTTTCCTCCGACAACACCACAGCTTGAAGAAAAAGCAATCAGAATGCACGAAGCTTTACATAGATTTCATTCCGCTAAACTAAAACCCTTTGAAGTAAGTAAATGTTTATTTCACATATACAAATAAGCAGCATTTATTCATTTATACAAAATTCATTATTTTATAATATACGAATTCCATTTCTCCCAGGATCGTGTGCAAAGAGAATTCTCTGCGGTTAGTCAGCACTTAACGAGTCATCTTAATCAATTGTTAACTACCGCATATAGGAAATTTGCGGTATGGCAACAGCGAAAAATGCAAATGAGGTAGCCCTTCATTAAGATCCCCGTAAAACAGTAACGTTTAAATAAAGCAGCAATATTGGTCACATATTGCATTTCTTAATGTTACCGTAATTAGATATTAACGTTGATGTATTTTACAAGAAAAAAACCAAAGCTATGCCAGATATATGCATCCAGGTGCTATCACATACTATTTATTTATTTTTTTTAACACGATTACAACTTTTAAATTTCGTTTTTTAAACTCCAAATCCAATCACAATCGATAATACGTTAATTTGCTTATAAGAAATACAATTTTCAGCTTATTTATTTATAACAAATACATTTAAAAATGCATAGACATTCTAAAAATATCTTATATTCTGGAAAATATATGTTTATAAATTTATGTAAGAAAATTATGTAGTTGTAGTTATCTATCATCTATAATATGCGACTGTTTTAGTTCAACTTATGAGAGAGATGGATGATTACAAATATCGTATGATATCAAAGTAACTATAATATTGCCACTGTATAATCAAGTTTGTTAAAAGTTAGTTAATTTGTTTTGATAATGCCTTCGTGATTATAATTTGTATCAATTATATTTTATTGATTCATACACAATACTTTATTTTATTTATTACTTTATTATTTGATTTCTACTTATTTTCGTAATATGCGAAGATTGAAATCGACGAAAAACGATCTTTTTTGCAGTTACAATTGAGTTAATATATTTAAATCTCTAGATATCTCAACGAAGTTGTAATTTCCTATCATTTATTCTACCACAGTGGCATTGGTATACTTTATCTGCGATATACTCAACTAAGTGTCTTAATTGTTGAATCCTATTTTTTTCTCGTGCTACTAGATATGATCTGAATTTTCGTAAACTATTTACTTGATCTTTACCATAGCGATAAAATTTGACAGAGAGAATTTTTAAGAATATAATCTATATTTCTCAATTGATTGACGCTATTATAATTATTATTTAAGGACCAGTGACGAGAAAACTCATTTACACTTTATTTGCGGTGCAGATACATGCATTCCACCATATATTTGGCCTTGTAGAAAAAATATTTTGTCATGAAACTTGTTTTTTTACTTATATTTTACGAAACTATAAAGCTTCCTAAAGAGCCGAATTGAAATTTTATTCTTAAAGATAGTATAATAAAATTATCTGTTTGTTACTCACCTGATATAATTGCGAGGTACCATTTTGTCTCAGAAATTTCGTCATATGATTTTTTTTTGACTTTTTTTTTTATGAAGCTGCAAAGGTGCATACAGAATTTATACTGATTTTGCAATTTAAGTAATTTAAACATAATAAATAAAATTTGCACCTCAACTGCATTACAATGCAAATCGAGTGAAATGTCAATATATTGAATTTTTATTGTATCCTTTTTTCTGAAAAAAAAAGAAGGAAATGCTCTGTACGCGTCTTCAGCTGATTTTCCTGATTGTGAATATCATAATTATATTGTGATTGTCTCAATATTATATATAGCTATAATTTAGGATGAAAGAAATTTGTTTTCGACAGAGATCTCTACTATGATTCCTGCTGCCCTAAGAGCCGGTTGTTCCATCTTCGAATAAATTACATATAATTACATATAACTTACCTATTGGATAAACAAAAAAGTAAGAGCATAAGAAAGTAAGACAGTAAGATAGTGAATTGAAATTTAACAAAAGGTGGAACAACTCAGTCTAAGTAGTAAAATATATTCTTACATTATGATTATAATAAATATTATTGTGATGACGAATTTTCAATATCACACCTGGATCTTCTCTTTTACCTTACTCTTTCATTTTTAATACATATATCTCTCTCGTACTTTAAAAGTGATATTAAAAAAATGTGATTTTCAAGTTATTACTATAATATATACATAGTAGCGCAACTTCAGATTTCAGTGGGCGCAAAATTGAACTGCACATACGCAAACTAAGGAGGTAACCAATTATGTAACTGACTTTCTGTCGCACTTCTTTCTTTATAGCATTTTCTTTTTTAAATATCATTAAATGCTCAATCGTAAATGCTCAAGACATCTTATGATAGAAGTATTTGGAAGAAAAAATACGAACAACGTTATGCGCGCGCGCGCGCGCGCGCACACACACACACACACACACACACACACACACACACACACACACACACACAAAATTAAGGTGCAAATTCACGCAGCGAGTAATCGCTGCTAAAATTTTTCGGCTTTTAGTGAATGTTTGTGAATATTCGACACAAGTTACAAATCTGGAGACACTAGTAGTGTCTCGGCGCTAATTTACATAAATGGCTATGCAAAGATCGTCTATATGCAAAATGGAAATAATAAAGAAGAAAATTAAAAAAGAAAAATTATATATATTCAATTTAATTAGGACATCGAATATGTTCACATTGTATAAAATTACGAATTATATCTTATATTGGGTCCAGAAAGTTCGTGCCGATGTTGAAGGAAAATTGAAACGCAAAAGATTTAAATTTTATATATTTATTAAATTATATAGGTTAGTCGACACGAACTTTTCGGACAACCCAATAAATAATTAAACCTAAGATACAAACAACGATCAACTGAAATATAGCTGCAACTGCAGCTGCTTTCCTTTTTCGTGCATTTATTTAGTAAAAATATACTGACATATAATTTAATAACCATTACATTTGTTAGTTATACCAAGTAATCTAATTTATAACTGTTGTTCTCCATTTAAAATAATTTTAAAAAATTTTATTTCCAATTTATTCAGTATTTATTAAATATGTATATAACATTTAAGAGCACTTTTAAACCCTAAACACAATGGCAATAGTGATAGTGATAGGAACACAGGAATCCAACATACGGGAATGCATATGCCAATGCATATAGGACTTATGTGCATTGACATATGGGCTGCGGTCAATTTCTAGGTCATTATAATGGCCATTTTCAACGCTTTTCAGTACTTCTAGTCTTATTTGACGTGTAATGAAAAATAAAGACAGAATAATGATTACGCTTAATGCACGTGAACGTTCAAATCGAATGTCCAAATAATCATACATTTCCTCTGTTCCTATCGCTATTCCTAGCAAACGAGAATGGATTGAAATGAATTGAAATGGATTAAGATTTTTAGAAATATTAATTCACGAATGTTAAAATGAATGCTTTTCAATCCTGAATGCATTTTTATTCATTTATAGGCATATCTCTATGTAGCATATCTCTATGTCTTTCAATCTAAAAATATTAGCTTTTTCTGTGTATTATGAATACTATTAAATTCAAAATTTTATAATAGGACAGTTTTTCAATCCAATTGCATCCAATTGAATTTAATTGAATCCAATTGAATCCAATTAATCTAAAAAATCTAAAAAAATCTAAAAAAAAGTATTCGCTATTTAAAATATGCATTCGAAAAAAATGTCAATCCATTTTAATCCATTCTCGTTTGCTGTCGCTATTGCTATAACTATTTCTATCGTTGTTGCCTTCGCATTGTGTTTAGGGCTTAAGCGGGGAGCACGGACTCTTACATAACGCATAAATACATAATGCATAAAAAATGTACCAATCAAAATCCTTCATTTCCTTCCTTTCCATAAAGAACTCTGATTGGTTGGATTTCTTATGTTTTATATGTTATGCGTTATGCAAGAATCTGTGCTCCCTGCTTAAAGATATATTCACAGCAACATAAAGTTTCATAGCAACATAAACGTATGGATAAAGAAAATTATCCAATCGCATTTCTCCTATGAAGAAAATGTGACTGGATAATTTTAAAGAGGCCATTCCACACAAACTTGCATAGCCGCATAAATGTGCATAAAAAAAATCATCATCAGTCTTTATTTCATGGAAATAAAGGACTTCGATTGATACGTTTTCTTATGCACTACGTGTTATAGGTTATGCAAGAATCTGTGTTTCACGTTTTACACAATACATTTATGTCTCCGGCACACCAGCACGATATTCGTCGCACATGACACGCGATATTCAATGAGAATATATCATGGCTTCTGCACACTGGACGCGGTAACACTTGCCGCGTGGCAAAATGACACACAGTAAACAATGACCTTACTCTAATGTGTTCATTAGTCGGGTTTAACCGTAGTTATGAAATTAGCCAATCATAGCTGTTTTTCGGAAGAATAAAATGACTGTGATTGGCTAGTTTCATAATTATGGATGTTATTAAATCCAATTAAGGGTATCGTGTAAATGTAGTCATTGGCCATAGTTTCCAAACCGAGGATTCAAACCTATTACATAACATTTTCCCGAAAAACTAGACTGGAAAATGTTATGATACTAATAAAAATGATATTAATAAAAATCTCTAAGCAACACAATTTTATTTTTTTAATTTTAAACGAATTAGTAACAGCGTTGAAGTAATAAGTCATAAGAATTTAAGCACAAGTAAGAATTTAAGCACGACATTGTCGTACACTTATTTAGACTTAAATTGTAGACGTAATTGTAGACGTAAGTAACGCACAAGCTTTCAAGTATGACATACAACTTATTGCCGTGTCTCTAAGAGACATACGTCATACGCCAAAGCTTGTGCATTACTTACGTCTACAATTTAAATCTCTAGTAAGTGTTATTCTAATATAAAGTGTCTAAATAAAGTGTTAATCTAAGTGTTATTCTTGTGCTCAGGTCCTAAGTCCATACCACAAATTTACTACTTAAACAGTGGTACTAATCCATATAAATTAAAATCGTATTGCCTACGGATTTTTGTAAATACTAACATTTTTCAGTCTAGTTTTTCGGAAAAGTGTCATGTAACCTTCAAATCGGATCTGAATGCAAGAATTACAATCGAATATTTCTTTGTTACAATCGAACAATAGGAGAATGTTCGACTGTAATTGGTTAGTTCTTGCATTCTGATCTGGTTCAAACCTTCGGTGGAAACTAGACCATTGTTATGCAACCACACACATGCAACGCTCATTAAAACTGTGTTCTAAAATTTACTGTCAGTATTGAAAATCTATAGTGCACATAATGTAAATTGTAGCATTTTCAGTACTAGTAGTAGAATAGAAGTCATTTACACTTCAGCATATACAAGCCAAGAAGGGGACTTGGTTTACAGAAATATTTAACTCATTCACACTTACACTCCTCTCCCGTCTTTATCTTACAGCTACAAACCTGAACTATTACTATTTCTCTATAACTATTACTATTTCTCTTTTACCTATACATAATCTCTATATCACAGCTCTATCACAGTCTATTTAATGTCCATATCCCATTTCTTATTTCTTTTTATTTCTACATAGCATTTCTTTACCCGTACTTATCTCCCCTTGTATTCTTTAACTATATGTTCCATCTACATTTTATCCTTTTTATTTTCTATTGGTTTCATTACAATGCATTTCCTTAACTTATAAATAGATAATAAGTTACCTCCAATTGACTATAACTAACTATAATATACTACACTACAATCTTATACTCTCACAGCTTTGTTGTCTTACAAAACATTCATTCCTTGTCTTTACATTTTTTATTATGTTTTTTTATTATGTTTATTTTTACAATAGTCTCTATTTATATCTTTTCTTTTCTCTCTCCTTTCTTTTCTTTTCTTTTTATTATTTCCTTTTCTCTATTCTTTCATTAGCAGTTTTATTAGCGTTTTTCCTTTAAGTTTACTCAAACCTTCTCTCCATAAATTTCTTACAATCTCGTCCTTATCCTTTCCTAACTCTTCAAAATTACCTCTTGTCTCCTCGCATTCTTTAACCTAATGCTCAAGGTTATTCTCGCTTTCACCACAGAAAAGACATTTTCCCTCCATTATTCCTAGCCAGTATTTATTCTTCTCTTCTAAATTACCATATTTTAATTTAAATAACACTTATCTTATCTCCTCTCTTCCATTTCATTTTTGCCACCCTCAAATTTGATATCCTATTCTCCATACTTATCTCTTTATATCTTTATATCTTTTATTACACCTTGACCTATTCTTTCCCTTTTCTATTGCTTCTGTAAATCCCTTTTTCTGTTTATTAAATCTTCAAAACTTTCATTCCTATTACTTCTCTAGATTCAATTTCCTACCCGTTCCTATTATAATAACTCTCTTTCTCCATACCGTCTATCGTTCCAATAGCTTTGTTTTTCCTCCTAGCACTCTCTGATCAAATTACTTGTGTTTCCAGATTTAATCTTTTCCTCGTATTTTCTCTCTTAAACCCCATCCTACTTTGAGCTTATCCATTATCAGCTCCCTCATAATTACATATCATGGAATGCAGAAATCTAATCTAATTGAAAATCCATCTGATGTAGTCTAATATTATCTTTTCTAGTTCGCCTTTTTCTTCCCAGCCCCATAATTCCACTCTATATGCCATTACACTTTGTACCAGATATTTAAATAGCATTTTTAATAGCAGATATTTAATTAGCAATCCATCTTCTACTAAAGTCATAGTTTCTGCATAGCTTTTCCCCTAAGCCTCATATCTTTTTTACTACCATTTTTCCTTTTCTATTTATTTCTTTAATATGCCTTTTGTAAGGCATATTTCCCTTTCCTGTCTAAATTAAAATCCAAATATTTAAATTCCTGCATCTCATTTAGTTCCTTATTTCTCCACTTCCATTTTTCTTTTCTTTTTCTCCCTCTTCCTCCAGACCTCATTATTTTCGTCTTTTCTGTGCACAGCTCCAGTTTCTTCCCCTCCAAAAATTTTGTTAATGTGCTCATCATATCCTGTAACGACTCCCTATTATAAGCTATTAAAACTAAATTATCCACATGTGCTAACGACCATATCCTATCTCTATCTAATCTAACTCTTCCTATTCTTCTTTTTTCTAATTCATTATCTATGTCCGCAATATATAAATTGAACAACAATGGACTTATCATATCCTCCCTTATTCCTTTTATTGTTCTGAATTGTTTCATGTATCCTTGTTTCGTCCTTATCTTCATCTTTGTTTTCTTCTTATCCTCACCTCTGTTTCCTCCTACATCTTCTCTATTTTCCTTACCAAATATTCATTTACATCTTTACCTCTAAGTTTCCCAAAGTTTATCCTTATCAAAGGCAATTTTTAAATCCGCAAACATCGTATATATTTTTCTTCTTTCTTTTTCCTGATTTTTTCCCTCTGCATCAAATGCATCAATATGAAAATATTACCGTTGTTGACCTTCCTCTTTTATATCCAGCTTAATTTTCCGGAATCATATCTTTGATTTCCATCTTCTTTTCTAGTCTATTACTTCTGCATATATTTTATATTTTATACATTGTAACGAGATACTCCTGTAATTTATTACTTTCTTCTCATCTCCTCTTTTGTCTAGAGGGACAATTATATTTTCCTTCCAATCTTGCGGCATTTTGCCTGTACTCCATACTTTTTGTAGTAGTTTCCATTAGCCTCTTCTTAAACCCTCATCTGCATATATCCAGGCTTCCATAGGCACCCCATCTATTCCTGCCGCCTTTTTCTTCATCTTGCGTAATGTCCTACCAATCTCTTCAGCCATCAGTTTTTCTTCACTTTCTTCTTTATTTACATTTTCTTCTTCTTCTTCCTTTAGCTTAGAGAGCTCAGTATTCTGTTTTATTTTCATTCCACTTCAGTGCCGTCCAATAGCTTAAAATATTTCCTCCATTCCTTGTCCCTTATATTATTTTCTTTCCATAGCATCTTACCTCTCTTCCTATACTTAATATATTTCCATACGTATGCTTCCCTCTTCAACTTTTTCAATTCCTCCTGCTCTTCTACCCTTTTTTCTTTTTGTTTCTTTTCTAATAATTCTCTGAACTCTTTCCTCTTCTCCAAATATTTCTTTCCCCCCTCTTTTCCATTTTTTCATTTCCTATATATTCTCTTCATCTCTCTCTTCTTCCTGGAGCTAATATCTCACTTGTATCCTATATACCTTTTCTTCTTTTTGATTTTCTTCTTCACAATGTTGGTGAACACAATCTGTTTTAATTTCTCTCACATAGCTCTTACCTCTTCCTCATTATTTCTCTTGCCTTTATCCAAATCTTCCTCATCATTTATCACCTCCATGTTTTTATTGTAGCTTTTTATAGTCTCTTTATACGATAATTTTTTCTTCCTTGATGACACTGTTCTCTTCGTCCCGGTCCTCTTTTGCGTCATTTTCTTTCAATCCTATAACAGTTTCTTCCTCTAATGTCAAGCTCAGTGGCATATGATCCGTCCACACGTCGATCCTAAATTTTATAATTCTATCACAAATATTATCGTTAACCATCGCATATATCTATTATTGAACTACTTCTTGCTCCTATATACGTATATTCCCCCTCCCAATCGCCTCTTGATTCCATTCAGAATGCCAGTCATACTCCTTTATCAATTCTACAAAACCTCTACTTCCATTTTCTATCACCTTATCCTTGCTACATCTAATTCTTTCCTCTAAATCCTTTCTTCTTAATTCCTCAATTCTAATATTAAAATCACCTCCTATAATTACATTCTTTTCTTCCGTACATTCCTCTTTAATATTTTCCATCTTTGTATCCAAATTTTTCTCTCCTTGTTTTCTGATTATATCTATCTTTTCCCCACCATCGTTAACTCTGATTAATCATATCAGAGTTGATGATTACTCCTTCCCACTCTTTGCTAATTTATCTTCCTTATTCCCCCATTCTTTTCTCTTTCCAATTATAAAACCATTTGCCCTGCCTCTCTTTCTTTCCTTCCTAGTATAACTACTTCCTAGTATACTGCAATCCCATACATGTGTCTTAGGTAACCTATTCTTCACTGCATCCCAACCTTTTTCGTTTTATTTAACTATGCCTCGCATAAGCTCACGAAATCATACCTTTGACATAACTCCAAATCCTTTCCTCCTACACTTGCTGTATTCCAAAATAATATTTTTCTTTGTTTTTTCCTGTTTATTTTCTTTTATCCGTTTGCTTAATCCAACTTTCTTGTTTTTTTCTTTCTATTTCTAATTTCTTTCTCTTTCCTTTTCTAATTACTTTACCTCTTCTTAAATTACTATTTATTTCTTCTTGACTAATGCAAAATTTTTCGATTTTCCTTGTCCTTATCCTCCTTGTTTCTCCCCTCTCACCTTCGCTTGTCTCTGTTTCCTCGCCTTTTTTATCTATTCCTATTTTATTTTTCCTCTTTTTTTCATCCTCCCTCTCAATTACATTCCATGTTTTTCCTCCTCCCTCTCAATTACATTCCATGTTTTTCCTCCTCCCTCTCAATTACATTCCATATTTCATCTATTTTTACTTTATCTAATCCAATCTTTATATCTTTTCTTTCTCCTTTTTGCTCCTTAACTCATTTGTTAATCCTCTTCTTTTCTTTCCTGCCAGCTCAAATCATTTTCAAAAAATATCTCCTTTTAACTTATGTTTATTTCTCATTATTTCACTCCTTTCCTCCTCACTCCTCCTTACTCTAACCACTGTTCCATTTATTCTCGAAAAGGCTCTGTTACATTCTTCCTCTTTTTTTTTTATAACCTTTTGATCCATTTTCCCTTTCCTTTCTCATCTATTTCTATCCTCCTCAGTATATCTCAGTATATCCTCAGTATATTCTTTTATAATTATATTTTTTTCTTCTCCTCTTTTTCATTATCTGAAACCCATTTAAAACATTTACCTCCCCCCTCCCCCCCCTCGCTTGCTATAGATCCTACTCTTGAGCTATCTCCTTTTCTTCCAAAACTACTATACTCCTTCCCTCGTATCATAATCATTCCCCTCGCTACTTGCATTACCTAATGCTCGTATTCATAGTCCGACCTTGTACTTAAGATTTTCTTAAATTTATCTTTAGATGTTCAGCAGCCAGTGAAATAATTCGTAGAGTATCTAAAGATAAATTTAAGGAAATCTTAAGTGCAAGATCTGACTATGAATACGGACATAATATTTAAATAACATAATAAAGTATCTCATTTCTTTCCTCATTTCTATACATTTCTATACATTTCTTCCTAATCTCTTCATTTACTTCTACTTACCTTTACTCTTTCAATTATACTTTTTTCCTCTGACATGTCATGTCACTTTTTTTGAACCTACTTTTGATTTATCCTCTATCAGTAAACGCTGTTGTCTACTTTGTCCTTTCCTACTTTACCCACGCCTGTCATCTCTTCTTTGTACCATCGTTTATTCCGCGCTCTAACCTTTCTTTTGCCTCATCTCGATGTGCCGCGCTCGACTTTCTAAGGATCTGATACTTTCTAAGGATCTGAGCACAAGAATTGTCGTAACATTTACTTAAGTTGTAGACGTAAGTAATGCACAAGCTTTGGCGTATGACGTACGATTTATTGCTGTCTCTTGGAGACACGGCAATAATGGTGTACATCATACGAAAGCTTATATATTATTACGTCTACAATTTAAGTCTAATTAAGTGTTACAATTCTGGTGCTCAGACTCTAACGCACGTACCAAAAGTCTCTCCAATTGCTCGCTTATCTCCCACTTCTAGACAAGCTAATTAGCTTACAATCTCTCGCTGACCCTATTTCGTCAACTTGCTTATAAAATGCTAAGACGCACTCGCATACATGCACTCACGCGCCTTCTAACCAAGTCCTTCAGTGCTGGTAGATTGCTGGTAAATGGATGCTGGTAAATGGATGCTGGTAAATTTGGAATAGCTAAACTATTTACGGCAAATTATTCACTATTCATTAAATCATTTGCAGCGAAAAATTCGCTGCATGAAAAGGCATTCTAAGGGCCGGTTATTCTTCTTTAACAAATAAAATTTACCAAAAAGTGGAACAACCGGGCCTAAAGCTTAGTCTATAATCAGTTAGGATATATTGTTGTATGTCATGCCGTAAAAAATTAACCAATCATGGTTGATTGTTTCTTTTCAAGGGAGTGCCGACAACCGAATATCCATACATTCGACATCCGATGCTGACATATGACGTATTGTAGAACAGGCCTAAATGGAAAAGACATATTAAGATACAATTTCATAGTGTTGCTTGTCGCAGCGATAAGTGATCACGTGACTAAATTCTCCCTCAATTTGCCCACTTTCTTATCGCCAATGACACTGTTAAAAAATTGGATTAATCCAATTTTTAGCGACATCGTTCTTATGCAAAGATTTAAACGTGGAACAGCAGGATATAAATATAACAAGTATATATATTTACTTAAATTATATTCCAAAACATCCTTTCCGAGGAAAATTTTACTCAAAATATATATATAACGTATACTACATATGTAACGTATATTACAATATTTCGAATAAAATTTTATATAGTTACCTCCATAATAATTTAATTTTTGTATTATTAAATTATTATTATTTATTATTATTATTTATTATTATTATTTAATTATTGTATTATTTGTTATTATTTGCGATAATTTCATGAAATTTTCAGATGGCTGTTGTACATACTTATGCATATGTAAAATGATCATAGACAAAAAGACTATGATTTGTGTATGAAAGCATATAATCGGTTATTCATTGATAATTTTTTAATAATAATTTTTTTTATCGATTCACGTCATTTTTCATCCAAAAGGATCAATCCAAAACCTCTTTTTTTATTTTTTTTTTAAATTTATACATTCATTAATGCATACAGATGCTGTTAGTTTCGCTTTATTTTTGTTGTGCACAATCATATCAACTTGACAAGTCCAATCGTAATACTGCTTTTAATATAACACTTTGGACTTTACAACACTTTACATAACACAATTAATATAATTACCGTCGTAAAATTTATCGTTGCTAGCCCACTTATATAAACGATATATCCGAGGTTAACATACGAAATCATTTGTGACTCATTTGTCATTGAATATGAGCGACGAGTGACACCATGAACACATATCTTTAAAAAAAGTGAAAAAGCGATGTTCAGTTTATTCTCTGAAATAGTGACAAAGTGATACTAGTTATCACAGTGAAAGAAGTGTTAAGTTTATACAGGATGCTAAAAAAAACCAGTATGTATCGACGCTTGAGCCATAGAAGGAGTTATATAGAGAAAAATAGAAAGTCTATGTCAAGAAATGAATAAAAAGCGGTCTAATTTCATATTACTAGCTTCTACCATGGTAGAAAGAATATAATATAAGTTGAAATATTGCGCATGATAAGTACTGCATTAGCAATACTGGAAATAACCAATCAAATGTTCCCCAATGTGCATTTTTCTGTGTATAATAGCGGTGGTTATACTGAAACAGCCAATCAAATGTTATTCAAATTCACTCTCCTACTGCGCATCCACGGGAATATCCAGCAAACCCAGAATGCATTGAAATAAATTGATATGGATTTTCAGATTTTCAGAAATATTGATTCACGAATGTTAAAATGAATGCTTTTCAATCCCGAATACATTTTTATTTATTTATAAGCATTGCATGAAGCATATCTCTATGCTTTTCAATCTAAAAATAATATTAATTTTTTCTGTGCGCGCGCGCGCGCGCGCCCACACATACACACACACATACACACACACACACACACACACACACACCCACACACACACACACACACACACACACACACACACACACACACACACACAACACA
>Ga0157364_1001549_pt1 | contig 19789 bp, 14 predicted proteins | sample AttsexASBM2_FD_111476 | JGI IMG/M metagenome (GOLD analysis project Ga0157364, IMG submission 111476) | Fungus gardens microbial communities from leaf cutter ant in Ribeirão Preto, State of São Paulo, Brazil - Atta sexdens ASBM2 | ecosystem: Host-associated > Fungi > Mycelium > Unclassified ...
AGAAATTGAGATAGAAAAAATTTCAATCCATTTTAATTCATTCTCGTTTGCTGGATTATTCTGTTTTTTTCTAATTTTTAAAACTAGAAAAATGAGCATTAATGTTCGTTTCCACCAATGTAGATTAACTTTAATCTCGGTTTAACTTACTCTTCCTCTTTTTCTAACTCTCTTTAGAACTAGAAAAAGACAAAGAGTAAATTGAACCGAGATTAAAATTAATCTATTGATGAAAATCGCATAAGTGAAGTAAACATCAGGCGCATATGTAAGATGAATATTTCTGATCCACAGTTTGTGAATGTAGCACGATTATATGAATTAAAAGCGATTTCGGCTGGAAACACTAATGTGCACTGGTGCATATCGAGACCGTTGTATACTATTAATACCTACCACCGCAGCAGTGTACGTTTCGTCAGGCAAACACGGGATTCACGAAATGTGAACATTTTTCCTGTCCTGATCTGTAATGCTGGTCGGTATCATGGTCGCAAGCGTCCAGTATTTGAAGAATAGTTTTGCCATTTTCGACTGTTTGCATTCACGATTTTCACGAGAAATCTAATCGATTTGAGGTGACCGATTTTCACTAGAAAGCCTTACAGGGAGAGGGTGACAAATTGCATCACGTGATTGCACCACATCCATCACGGGCTGACCAGTTTTCTCCAATCTCTTTCATTTTTTGGAACTTTGATTCCCATACCCAATCAAAGGACATGATGCAGTTCTCTCCCTGTGAGATTCTTTAATTTTCACTTTCTTCTTTGTGCTTTTTTGAGCAAACGGCCACATTCCGACGATTTACTCCGACTTTATTCCGATGGCTTCCTTTTTGAATAGTACGCGCAAATATAATGTAAATACATAATAAAAACATAAATATTAAATATCAAACATAAATATTAAATGTTATAATATTATATTATAATATTAAATATTATTGTAATATTAAATATTATATTACTATAGTTTTAATTTAATTTGCAAAACTCACTGTTTTATCGAACATTTTCGCACAACTTCTTCAATGTAATTTTTTATTTTCGCTCTGTCTTTTTTTATGTTCTGTCAATATTAATTCACTTGATGACGATGATGTTAAAAAAATCCATGAGTACATATAAATCACTCAAAAAATTGACGCTATAGGTTGGGTATCAATTTTCAGATGAAGGCTATGCCTGGCTACAGTCCATTAGGCTGTTACGAATGTTTTGAAGCATTTTTTGATTGGTCAGATAAATTTCTTTCTTCCAATTGGTCAAGTAAAAATTTCAAAGCATTTGTAGCATCAAGTGAATCCACACCCGAAATCAGACACTAGCGACAAAATTAATACCACGTCGCACACGCTGCTTTTCAGCGTCTCATGAAAACATCAAGCTCACTGGCTCCAACAAATTTGGGGCCACTTTGCGTACATTTGTGTGGTGTACCGAACCCAGACATTCGACCCAAACACTGGCAAGGAATTGCATCATTTAACCAGTCGAACACACCAGTTGCACCCGAAATATCGGTGCGTTCCAGCCGAAATCGCTATAAGAAATGGTAAAAAATATATCAATTTCAAAATTTTTGATCGTTCTCAGCATAGACTCCAATATCCAAACACGTATTAATGCGTATACTTTAATCCTAGAAAAGGATTTTCGAATTTATGAAAGAGAAAAAAGTATTTCTTATACAAAAATTATACGTAAGCACGTATAAGAAATACTTTTTTGTTGCTTATGTGATAAAACAGGAGGTTTTAAGTTTTATCATCTTAATAGTATCTCGTTGGTAACACAGCGTAAAACATAAAAACCAAAAAATAGTTAACATTACTGATGGATCATGGACATTGGCTAAGTAGTTCAATTTATGGACATAGAGATGCTTCAAAATAAAATAGCAGTTAAATCCCGGGCACGGCCATTCTCAGACTTCTCTGTTTTAATATAAAATGCTTGAACTGATTGATCAAAATACAGTACCATGATATAAAAGACAGGAGTATGCTCATGCGCATAACAGCTTCAGACAATTGATCAATACTATATCAGTATCTAAAGACAAGGGTATGAGCATAATAGCTCCCGAAAATTGATCAATACGGTACCAGGATATAAAAATATGAATTACAGTATCTTCAATAAGAATCATTTTTCAATATCTGATTTCTTGTCGCTAAAATCAAATAACTTATGCATGATTTATAATGGGTAGTAGCAGTAATGGATTAAGGAGGCGTAGAAATCGACTAATCATGATTGATTATTTTTCTCACATTTAACTATGATTGGTCGATTTCTACGTTTACTCCTTAATCCACTACTGCTACTACTTATTGTAGACCATGCATTACACTAAAAATATATAATTTCAAAGAGTAATTTATTTATATTATTTTGTAAAAAAGTAATCGTTGCATATATGCGTTGATATTAACGATATTATTCGCACTAGTTTTATATTCTTGCCACGGACGCAGAAATTGTGAAAAATATTTGTATGTAAGGTGATTTTATATTTTTAATAACAATTAATACTTTTTGTAAAAATGTTCACAACATTTACCTGGGAAAATACGAGGTTATCTGAAAACTTTCTTTGCATTCTCTTCACAAAACAAAGAAAATACATATAAAACTTTGTTTAAAATTCTTATCTAATTTATGATTGTATTAACGTTACTCTAATTTTAAGCGAGAGACTTAAAACTCTCTTTATCCCTATCTTTTTTCGGTTTTAAAATGAAAGATAGAGAGAGTTTTTTAAAATTAAAGTAACGTTGGTGCAATTGGGCTTAAGATATATTATAAGAAAAAAGATTTTTGTATTTTTTTGTTTTAGATAAAATCAAGTTTAAAGAATTGTAAAGGAATTACTCATATAAAATTGTATTTAAAATTACACATAATTATACATGAGCAATTTTTTTCATTTTTCTATACTTGATTTTTTTCTAAAAGAAACAATATCATTGATTTCCGGTGTTGGAACAGATATCATTTGAAAAGTATTTATGTATAGATATAGATATTGTGTGGAAAAAGTATTTAATTATTAGTATAAATATTTTTAAATTAATTACCTCTAGATACAAGTAGGTATAGTATGAAAGTATCTGAACAATTTAAATACTTTTTAGGTACTTTTAACAGAAAGAAAGAAAAAATAGAAAAAGAAAAACAACAAATTGAAAAACATAAATAAACAAGTTTTATTTTATATGAAATTACTACTTATGTAGTAGGTACATACAAAAATGTTTATATAATGAAAATTATAATCGTACATATGTCAAAGCGATAAGCTACCATGCATTTTGTAGAATATCTTATTTTTGTTTTTATTTGAATCTTTACAATTGTTCCCTTGATCTTTATTTGAAATGAAAATTTAAAGTTCTTTGATAAAGATATGAATAAAAAAAAAAACTTAATTTCTAATTCAGCTTAATTTTCAACTATAATATAATAATAAAAATGTCAATCATAAAAGAGACTAAAAAAAATACTACTTACTAATGTGAGGAATTTTTCTTGCATCCGTAATAAGCTCTATATAGATCGAGCTTCGATGCTTGGAATCAATCAAGAGAGATCACATCATATAACCAGTTTTCTCTTCTTATGAGATTTTTTTTAATCGTCATTCCACTGAATATTAACAAGAATGTACTAATGCATATTAAAACTATTGTACTGATTTAATCTGCATAAAAATAAAATGCAAATATTTCAAATTATAAAATACAGATTTTACTTAATAGTATAACAAACTGTATTGAAGATTTCAAGGTTTAATTCATTTTTATATTCATATTAAACACATATATTTATGTCAATTTATATATGTACGACATCTTTAATGTGCATCAGTACGCACTGAATGCACCTAATTGAATTCGCTATGAAATTATCTAGGCGGTGAAGCACATAAAAACATTTGCACAAAGTTGAGGCTTAAAGAAAAACGATAATTTATATAACAATCAAAAATTAAATTTCTAATATAACGACACAAAATGTATAAATATTCTTGTACCTACTTATCTAAATTTAAAAGATACTGTACAAAAGAATACTCAGGTACAAATACAGGTATAAGGATCTAGGTAATGCACTTAGATAGCTAAAGTATCTAGATACTGCATTTAGATACTTTTATTTAACAGGTTCCAACGCTGTTGATTTCTTTTTACTACGCTACAAAAGAAGCAATGATGAAATGAGTGAACAACATCTACATTAAAAACATATTTTATTTGACAACCGCTACTTTTCAACACGAACTATAGTGTCGCAAGTAAACCAACGCGATTAAGTATCTTTTATATTTGTTGCGCATATTTCATAAGTACATATTTTTTTTATTTTGACGTTAGTTATTTAACAGTACGTAATCGGCCCCAAATCGCGATAATATCTAACATATCGCTATCGGTTTGATCTATTTTATAACATTGCATAGTATTCAGGAAAATTCTATTCCTTAATGAATTATACCTAAACATGCACGTCTCTGACAGTTACCAAATCCTTCACAATATCACCTCTAGTTCAAGGCAAATTTCGCCATGGAATGATTTCCGAGATGAATATTTAGCAACGAATCAACAATCATTTCTATCATGCATTGATTTGCAATCATCATTCGCAAGTTCTTTTTAAATCTTTTCGTTCTGTTAAAATGCAACGCGCAATAAATGTATGCGCTATAAATTATTTATGTACAATTATGCTGCTTGAAAATCAACATTACAAGAGCATCAGAACACATTCAAAACACAAAAAGCCGCCTTATCAAAGATCCAGACTTTCGGATTATGCTTCATATCGATCATAAATATCGCTCTATTGTCTTAAATGCGTCGTTAAAAATAAAGATCAAATGATATTTTGAATTAACTATTATATATTGATTTAGAGATACTTAGCTACCTCGACCGATCTTTGAGTATTTCGGATCTCAGGACGGCAAAATATCTAATTCAAGCACATTCTGAGTATTCGACACTCGATCGTCGCTCTTGTGCACTAGGACATTGAAGTCTCTTAGCTTTTGAGGCTGAAGAGTCGCGTTGGGATTCCTTGGAAGTGTGGCGATAGGATTAGTATTGTGATTCATGTAGGGTTTCTCGTAACGATTGATACCATTTGCTGATTCCGAATTGTGTCGTCGTTTCACCGTGGTTTCCACATTTGATTGCTTCGGTGATAAGTCCTCGAAGCACGGCACCGTTTGCATTGACACTGTGTTTCGGCAATCATTGAAAAGAGATCTGGGATTGAGAGTAACTTCGCGAGCGGATCCAAAGTGTTTGAAACCGGCGCAAATTGGTGAATTGTTCATAAAGCTACTATCGGTGGGAAGGCATGATTCAGTAATTCGTTTCTCGATTTTGATCTCGGTGACGTTCTGCCGGATTAATAAATCCGGCGCCGCTTCCGGTAGTGGCTCCTGGGAGATCGGCGGCCACTTGAGATCGCGCGCCATGTCTCGTTCAATAGCTAAAAACTTCCGTCGAGATTTATCCAAGTCATGCCAGCGATAACGCAATTTGCCAAACACGAGGTACTCTACAAACAGATACTCAACCAATAGCGCAATCACGAAATTTACTATGCCATAGCCGACCAGGATGAAGCGAAAGCCCAAATCGTCGGGCAGTATGAGTTCGAACCAATTAACCAGCCACTCGAAAGGACATATTGCGAGATAGATGGAAAAGAGACTAAGAAACACGAAAGAGGTAAGTAGGCCATAATTAGTGAAGAGGGACTTTCTATATGGCGGTCCTTTGGAGAATGCTACCGCCAAGATGATATACTGCATAGAACTGACGATAAAGACCGTGTAATTCTCTAAGCAGCTTACTTCGTCCTTATCCTCGGTTACGGCAGGGTTGAATGGTTTAAACCATGACATCTGCTGCAAATGCCAGAGACTCGTGTATTGGAAGATCGCGACGATCAGAAGTTGGGTGATCAGACTGAGAATTGGTGATGTGCTGATGAGACTATTGAGCGGTGCTATTTTTACCAGTGGGCCCTCATAGGCCTCTGTGCGACCGAAAAAGAAAGCGAATATGGAAATGATGAAGAGATCGATGTACAAAAACTCGATGTCCGTCAAATTGGACTCAATGTTGTAGAGGAGCATCACCGAGATAAATTGCGTGAGTGAGTAGGCAGCCATGTATTTAAAAATGCCAAAGGAAGTCACTAATGCGGCGCGACCTTCTCGTATTACCGTCAAAACGCAGGAGATGTTGGTTTCGCGACTGGTGAAAGGCGAGGCAACGGAAGATTCCGTGTCCGACAAGGATATCCCGGTGTGCGCCGCTTTCAATGCACCGCAATCGTTAGCACCATCTCCCACCATGGCTGCGAAAAAGAAATTTTATGTCAAATTATTAAGATTCACAAGTTGTCTTTTTGATTCGCTGCATTTGTCATTCCGTTAACCCTCCGGAGCTGATATAGATCTAATGAACCCACTCAATTAGGATATTCTCTATGTTACACCTGCAAATTTGAATTATTGCCAAAAAATTTTGTATTCAATTAAATGAGACGTTTGATGATTTTTTATTCGTGAATTTTACTATTACAACGTTTCTGATTCGACATCACTTTGTAATTATATATGGCTTATTACGTTCAATTACGTATATAATTGTTTTTGCATCAAGTAACATTTTTATAATTTATATTTTTACTTACAATAATCGCATGCAATAATAATAGATATGTATATGTTGCTAAGACTAATATTCTTATGCAACATACTACGCCATTGGTGGATCGCAGTAAAATCTTAAAATAAATTTAATATTTACACACAGAGTCACTATAAGTCACAAAAATTCACACTCGTAAAAGTGCATCTAAATATACAAATTTTGTATCATTTTTTTTTTAATAATTAAAGTATAATGTATATTTTAAAGTATATGTGTATTTTAAAATTTAGTAAGTATTTATTTTCAAGGAAAAAATAAAAAATATTTTTTAAGAAATGATGTCCCATGGTGTCCCATACCATAAGTCACAAAATAATAGAATTATGTAAAAAATAACGGTAAAGTTGAAAAGTATTTTCAATTAATATTATACATTTTTAGCATAGTCACTAATACAATAAAATATAATTAATAATTATTAAATAATAATAAAATAGAAAGTTATAAGAAAATAAATGAGAAATAACCATTAATATAAAATTTATTATGATAAAATAAAAATTAATTGCTTAAAAGTATAAACTGTCCTTTTAGTACAAATATTTTCTGTATTGTTCCGTATTGGTGATTTCATCATTAGTATTTATTGACCCATGATACCCCAATTATACATTTAATAAAAAACTATAAAAAATAAATGTTAGATTATTACTTGTAACATAGTAAGTTGAGAAAAGATGCGCAAAAACTTGCACCTTATCTTCATATATGTATCTTCTACAAAAACAAAATTAAAACATTTTTATGCGGTTAAAAAATTACTATTGTATCACATTAATGATCGATGTTTTTCGATACAATAAAATTTAATCACTGCCACTTAGATAAAAATATAGGCAACGAAGTAACAGTCGTATTGTACAGTAATATTAATTTAAACATTCTAGATTATGTTAAACAATCAATGATCTATGATCCTCCGTGATTCATGAGGCCCTTGTACAAGTGAGTCGTGCGGCTCCGTATGAAAACGACTTATAATCGGATCGATCTTAACTGTTATCACATATTTATTTTATACATGTATAAGAAGTCTAGGATTATTAAGTTCAAGAACATAAAGAAGGAGAGATTAAACAATTTTATAAAGATATACAATGCTGGATTGAAATTGATATCTCAATGAGAAATGACAATAAAATCGATATCAATTCGATGTCGATTTGATTCTTTCAATATAAAATCGACATCGATTTGATATCGATTCCATTATCATTTCTCACTGGAATTTGGAGTTATAAGTATTCTTTAGATCTAGGTAACGTTTAGGAACCGATAGTCCATTCCACTTCCAGTATCATTAACATAAATTAAATGGGTCTTATCTAACGTGTAACTGTATGTTACAAATTTTAACGTCAGCTTCGGAAGCTTAAGGATACGCTATACATTGATTAATATAGATGTTTTTTTTTGTGTTCACACTTACCAACGTAATATCCTAAGGACTGCAGTTCTTGAACCAACTGCTGCTTCTGATCCGGCGACATTCTCGCAAAAATAGCACCGCGAGTCACCACTTTAGGAATCAATTCTGGATAATACTGCTTTATTAATGCCCACGTTTTTCCTGTCAACGCGAACGCGTACTTGTTCTTGGAATATTGCACACTGTAATTCAAACAGATCAATAAATCAATTACATTTATCCAATAATTTTAATAGATCTTGTCACATTGCTTAAGAACACAGATATATAAGATACTTACTCATCCGATAAATAATTGATATTGTTCTCCAACTTAGTATTACCGAAGGAACCGCTCTCGACAGTATCCAAACTAACCACACTGTTCAGATCGGATATTTCGCTGAGATCGGGCTGACTATTTGGTGAAGTTGGTGATGGTTGACTATCGCTCTTTGTGAAGTAAATCTGTGGTTTCATCTGATTCTGCTGATTCGTCGAGACGGCGATCACAGGCGTACCTGGCTTCACGATGTCGCAGTCTCTGGCCACTGAGAGTGCGGTCAACATATTGTCGCCTGTTACCATCACCGTTTTAATGCACGCAGTATTTAGTTCGGCGATCACCGGTGAAGTCTCGGGCTTCAATCGGTTCTCCATAATTATGAGCGCTAAGAATGTTAAATCAATCTCGGCAGCTTCACGATTTATGCGTTGCACCTTGGCGTACGGAAGACGATTCAGAGATTTGTGCGCGAGAGCGATCACTCGATATCCTTCGGATGTATATTCTTGTAAAATAGCTGTGAAATCTGGAGGAACTACAAAAAGAACAAATAGAGATGTCATTTGTATTAATAGAATTAAAACAGTAAGATTTAATGATTACGTAAGATTATATTAAATTGTAAAACTTTAAACTTAACGTGACTCTTCATCATTGCACGATAAAATACTCAAGATTGAATTCATAAGAAATGCTTGACACAAATTTATTGTGTAACCCACTCGTCTTACGAGTAGACGAAAGATCTCTTCACGTTATTCTTTATCGTCTGACAAATATTTCTTATTCTCCTCTCTATATTCCTCACCATTAGTCACTTACAAAATATAATACAACTGTAAAGACTTACTGGATTCTGCTCTTGAGAGAGTGAGGATCATCTCTGGACTACCCTTGCAGTAAAGATCATAATGATTAGCGCCCAATGTCCTGGTAATCACGCTCATCCTTTGAAGACTGGATGTAAAAGGAAACTGCCGGACAATGCCTACTTCCAGTCCTTGTTCGCCCAGTTCCGTCGCAGAATCGCTAAACGCGGCATCACATAGATTATTGAGAGATATACCGTCTACCACATCGGAAGACATGGAGTTTTGTCGACTGAGCGTATCGCCCAAATCATTGGGCAGTCTTTTAAGAAGCTTAGAGTTTTTTGCTGGCCTGACGATCGTCGGGAAAAGCATAGAAAATTTAGATGTATCAGATACATCAGGTTCCTCCAGCGTCCATCCAGTGGATTCAAACATTTTCAAATCGAGCGGGTCACCCATCAATTGATTATCGATTATGGTGAGTCCATGGCATGTAACCATGCCAATAAGAACTTCGGATAACGATAGACTAGCGATGTCCTTGATAGGTAACTGAAACTTGCCATCTGATACACTTACCACGCCCCACATATCCAAACCGTCTTCGGTTAATGTTCCAGTCTTATCGAAGCAAATGCAATCGATGGATCCCGACACGTTAATCGTTCTCGGACTCGTGCAGTATATTTTTTTCTTTTCCAATCTACGTTGCGCTACGAGACGTCCAACCGTCATGGCAGCTGGTAACGCCGGCGGAACAACAATAGTGATGAGATCTAACGCTTCCAAAGCAACATGACTACTGTCAATGCTTTTCATTATTTTTGATACGATAGTATAAATAACGCCGATGCTGGCTATGCATGCTAGTAATGTGACGAATTTATATGAGTCTTGCTCGAACTTGAAATCCACAGGTGGGGGATACATAATGGATCGCACAAGATCACCTTTGCTGGTATTGAAACCTGTTCTGATAACCACAGCTAGAACCTAATGTTACAATACAATCATTTCCATTTATACAACATTAAAATACCAATTTACAAATATAAAATTTATATGTTAAATAAGTTGACCTTTTCACTACCGTAGTATCTTGTTTGAATAATTCTGGTACCGCAGAAAAGTGTATGCCTAGCATGTTCTTTGGTATTATATATCACATCATTGGAAGAAGGAATTGGTGTCTTTGTGACAGGTACTGATTCCCCCGTCAGCATAGATTCATTGAGAATGCAATTGCCAGTCAGCAGCACGGCATCGCATGGCATTAGACATCCATGAGACGGAATTACCAAAACGTCACCGGGCACCAAGCGTTCGGCCGGCACTATTGCAGTTTGGCCGATTGTACGATCTCGCATCACCGTGGCAACGTCAGACGAATGTACCGTCGATCGCAAATTATGCTGATTCTAAGATGAACAAAATTCGATCAGATTGATCATAACACGAGATATATAGAAACTATAAAAAAAAGGAAAAGTGACTCACTCGTCGTGTTTGGAAGACTGCCATTATAATGCCGGCACTTGACATCGCGAGAATGACCATGGCGTAGTAATAATAGTCGTCCGCGACCCACAAACAAAAACTAAATAATTGGAAGACGTAAAACGGGTTGAGCACTTCGAGGCATAACAATGTTAATATGCTCTTCACGGGAATCACAATCTCGTTATTGCCATAAACATTACGCCTATCGATGTAAATAGTCCAATTAATTAATTTAAACGACATTAAAATGTTATAATTGAGTTATGACTCATTTTCATTAGTGACCATTTCTATCAATATAGATTAATTTTAATTAACTTACTCTTCATCTTTTTATAGTTTTTCAAATTAGAAAAAGATGATAAGTAAGTTAATTGAATTGAGATTAAAGTTAATCTATATTGATGGAAATGGAAACAAAAGACACTCAAATTATATAATTTAGCTTTTACCTCATATACTGTTCCTGAGAACTAAGACCTTGTGCTTGATGTAATGTGGATGTTAAAACGTCGGTATCGAGGCCACGCAATTTCAAAAACTCCGATCTCTCCGGGTCCCAGACGTAAGTCAGCTTCTTGCAATTGAAAATGATAATGGATGGCACCTCTAAAAATATTCCCTTATGTCTGAAATGCACAAACAATGACGCAAAAAAGCATACTGATTTTTACTCACGTTTGAATTGACCCCCAAAAAGATGCACAGATAACATTGCATAAGTTTCCTTTTCTTCTTTGGTTATAACACTGCCATCCCATGCGTCATCCATCAGAGATTCTTCATGGAAAGATTTATTACTATAAAATAAAATAATAATTTAAAAATAAGTAAAGAATTGATTGAGGCTTGATGTCTATTTTTCTCTTTCTCTCTTTTTCTCTATATAAATTTTAAATACATCTTCTTTAATCTAATAATTTTTATATAATATCTTATATAAAAATAATAATTGCTAATATTCATTTTATTATCTTGTTTGATACATTACTAACATAACTTCCTTAGCGGTCACGTTCCTCAACTTCTTCACGTAATAACTTGTGTGTTTTCCTTGAAACTTTTCAATTAACAAAACGGTTTCTGCCTCTTCCAAAGAGCATTTTATGTGGGTGGCTTGAAGCATGAGATGCGGTACCCAATGGAATATCAGCCTCAGCAGACCTCCAGTAATGACAATCAGAAACCAGATAATAACGGTCCGTGCGTGGTTTCGTCTATAACTGTAACAATAATAAGCGAAAATTAAATGAACTGCGAGGTTTTCAAAGAGAATTCATTTATGAATACTTGACGTAATGCAAATGACATACCCATAAATTTCCATCTGGTCCTCTTCACCAGGATTAATGTAGTCTACGCCATTCTTCAAGTGTAGAAGGCCATTTGCTCTGGTACCTGAAACAACGCCAAAATTGTTACAACGCGTAGCCATTTGCACGCCGAACGTTCTGGTGAATGTTCGTTCACCAATAGCGAACTTTGTATGACTGACGCTTTCTCCGCGACGTTTCGTAAGATTCTACTTGTTATTGATATAGCAGTAGACGTGCAGAATGCGGCGCGTTTCTGACGGCAATGGTACTACTGGTAGCCTTTATAACTCCGATCGCGTCAAATCACGAGGGGAATGAGAGAGAATGGAAATTGTGCGGTTATCGAGGATAATCGTGATAAAGTAGCGAGATAGAACAGGACAAGCGCGTTTATTTAATATATATATATAGAGCGCTATCAAACCACAAAATGAATTTGTCGGTAAACGAAAAATAAATGTTTAGGAGTAAATATATTTCTTCTTTTTCTCTTACCCTCCAACAATTCCGTCTTTTGCTCGTGCTGATGCTCGTTTGCAGTGGTCGCATTGCGACTACCAAAAACACTGTAAGCATTTCTGGTGAAGCTCAAGTTTAGTTTATTCGGCGTGGGCGGCATGCTCGCGACTGAAAAAATGCAGCTCAACCGAACTTAAGAAGGAAAACGTGATTAAAATTTTAAAATCAACAGAATTCTCTCTTTAACTCTCTTTAAACTCCCGCATTCCATGCGATATCTGTTTTCCTTTATCTTTTTTTTTAACTTTTATAGAAATATCGTCTCTTCTATTTTTCTTCTGGAAATTTTTAAAGAATGTTTTCGTTCGACTTCTTTTGACCTACTCCTTGTGTTACTTGTCTTCACTACTACGTATTGTAATTTAACACTAGCCTTAGTATCTAATGAATTATTGTCCGTATATGGGTGCTCCGTGAGGCCACCTCAGATCGCTCGATGTGAGACAGAATTACTTGCTATGATTAAAAATTCAGCTGGGATGTTGAAACGCGAAGACAAAGGGGAAGAGGGAGAGAATGCCGAAGACGATCGGTGAGCTGCTAGGTACGACGTGGTGCCGTTTGAACAATTGTGCTCTTCGGGACATTAACCCCGTCTGCTACCGACACCGATTGCCCGCCATTTCGGGATCCCTCTTCAAGGTCCTCGTAGCAGGTCTTAGCGACGTGTTATCCGGCATCTGGCCGGCATCGAGCTGGCACGGGAGACGCGACAATGACGACGATGACGTTCTTCTACGGACTTTGAAGATCGTCTCGTGGTTGTGCCAGAACCATAAATCGATGGCAATCGTTGAGAGAGTGGCAGGAGAACAAGGATGCTGATGAGCGAATAGCAGTAGTTGGTGCTATCGCTTTGGACCTGCCCTCAGCTTCCTGGATTCGTGTCAGTCGCCAGGGTCGGTGAGCTTTCGCCAGCCGATTCGTGGCGTGATCGCCGCTCGTTCACCCTCGCTCATACCGCGTTTCAAGTACACCAGATCCGAAGTGCCCCTGCCTGCGGAACCGCCACGTAGCGGCCGCGGTTGCGGCTGCGGTGCTAGCACTAGATCGCAGTAACGGCTCGCTTTTCTCTGCGTTCCACCTTTAGCCCTCGAAGATGACGATCCGTGATCTCTGCGACCGCACGCGGCCGCTACACTAGCTTCTGCCGCCTCTCTTATGTGCTCGTGCCTCCCTTGTGCTGCTCGTTGGCGCGATCGCAAATACATTACGGGTTATAGGAGTATCCGGGATTGCCGTCGGGATGTCTCGATCGGCAGAAAGATTGTGACAGCACACTATTTTTTACACGTGCACTACTGAAATTTTCCCCTGGAGAAACGCAACAGTCTTGGTTATTTCTCAGTAGAAATATTATCAGACGCACTCACACAGTATAAGTATACTTAATGATAAGTAAACGAGTCCTTCCGATCAAATCAATCAATACGAGGAAGAAGTTACGCAATATTAACGCATTCCCCGAAATCACGAATCTATAAATAAATTACTGTTATGACTATATCAACATCTCAATTCTCGATAATATGAAGTATATGTGACAACTGGAGAGATAAGAGAAAGACTTCTCTACACAGAACACCAGATTTTACACTTTTCGCGAATACGATCGTCCTCGCGGAGAAACGATAATTTTTCCTTTCGTTGCACTATTTTTTCAGATGATTCGCTTAAACTCTTCATTCTTTTCGGGACTTCTAAGTACAGAGAACACAGTGCAATAGTTTGTGTCTAGCATTTTACTCATAGTGCTGGTATATGGTATCGTTGATACGCAATAGTATGTCCCGGTTTTGATCACTTGCAAATTAGGAAACGGAAAAGAAAACGCCACTCTCCTACGAGAAATCACTTTGCGCGCTGGTGTTTCTTCGGTGCGGCGCTCATTCGTAGTGTTGCCGTCAGCACACCGGGATATTGTACCTCGCAAATAAATCGTCCTGCGTTTCAAACTCCAAGACGTTTCCTTACAGCGAGCTGCGTGCAAGACAATTTGCGAAAATGTGCTCGTACTAAAATGGCGGCGCGGCGCCGTTGTTTCGGAGTTCAGCTTCGAAATTGCTGACTCTGGCCAGACTGGCTGGCTGATTAGCTGGTTGGCTGCGCAGCAATTCCTCGTGATTGCTGACCGCCGACGTCGCTCATTGATAAAACAAACGACGAAACTTCACTAGAAGGAGATTTCCTTCATCGTGGAATACCGAAGAACACGCGATTGAACGGTGCAATGTAGAGCTGGGGATTTATCTCCTCCGGATTGCGACCTGCCTCTGAACGTGAGCGAATCGAATATATTGCTTGGCACGGAGACTGACCGAGAGGAAGACTTGCGCCCTGAGTCGTGGCAAACTCGGTTACAGGAACGTATCTAAAAAGGGTACTTTGTCAAGCGAGTCTTGAGTTAAACGGGTTCAATGCTCCAGCAGGGACAACTAAATATCTATTGGCTGAGCTTTCAGTCCGCGCATGATGAGAAACGTGATCAATCATAGTTTACGAAAACAAACATTAGATAAGTTTTATCTAGCACTTGTGTACTTCGTTTTCGTAAAACCGATTGCGAGGAATATTACGAGGATAAATATATTATTCAGATTATCATACGAAATATCATTTCATATGCTGTTTTTAACGCTCAACAGTAGTTAGTGTTTAACAAGTATCGATCACAATTTATTTTAAAGACTTGTATCTTAATTAACTTTATCACAAATTTTATCACTTAAAATATTCTTTTGATATTTTAAAATCAAATCCTTCTAGATGTTTTATAAAATGCAATATATATTTCCGATTTTCTTTTTCTACGATATGAAGCGCATCGTTTGAAAAATAAATTGAATCTAGATTAAAAACACATTTTACCAATCATTTGTAAATAAATTCTTTTTAAATAAAATAGTAATTAAGAGGCATAATTCAAAATCAGTAAATTATTTCGTAAGATTTTTAATTCGAATCGTGATTTTTATTTTGTCTATAAAAGATAAGAAGACATTTCGAAAGTTCGGCAGAAGAACATGCATATCCTTTTGTTCTTGTATAGCCGCACCTGAAGTTCCCCTACTATTAGCTGCTCAACTTATAACGATGACGAATGTCGACATCATCGTCGATGTCGACCATGACTCATTTTTTCGCTAGCGCCGGCGCGACCGAGTTTTCTCGTCACCGTTCTCGCTAATTATGATTCTGATTTAAATCATCTTTCCTTAATCAGATTTAATTCAACTTTCCCTTCTGTCATTATTTGGCTTCCGGTAACAGGTACGCATTCTTTTCCATCATATATCGCTCCAGGCTCTGCTGACTGATCATACCGGCTGTCTTCATTCATCCAATTTCGTCTCTTCGTCTTTTACTCCGACTCCCTCCTGTCGTTTCTGGCTGCTATTTCCCTCTTGTTCCCTTGCATCCCATGGTCATGTTGGAATATCGAACGACCCTCGTGGTCTATACCTCGTTTTAGCTAATACATTTCTGACACGTATTCTCAGTTGCGAGCATTTAAAAACCTTTATTTTTTGACAAGTTATATCTGTTATAAAATTTTGGAGTAATTCCCATTTAAAGATATTTAACAATACAAATATTTTTAATTGAACATATTCTTGTGTTTAGATTTCTATCTTTCGATATAATTATTAATCTTAATTATTAATCATTAATATATATATATATACAGTTATTAATATAATTAATATTAATTATTAATATAATGTAGATATGTTATTAATCTTAATTATTAATTTCTATCTTTCATTATAAGTATTAATTAATTCCTAATATCCCTTTACTTTTTAAATTTTCATTATTCATACTTATTTTTAATATTTACAAACATTTTCATGTCAAATTTTTATTAGTTATAAGTTTTTATTGGTTAATAACTTAAACCTGTGCTCGCTAATCCTGCAAATAAAGAACTTTAGAAAATGTCTCAACGTGCACCACAAGTGTTTTTCTGTTTGCAGGTGGATGGCTTTTTATAGTAAACAGATAAGGCTTGAACATTTATATTCGTATTAAGTTCGTTGCGAAATCGCCACGATAAATTATAGCTTTGTAGTTTACTGCTTATCTATACTTAAAATCGCTTGTGTCCGCTAATAATTCGCATTCTTTATCGTAGCATTTGACATTCTCAATAAATTCGAAATTCACGATTAATTGATGATTAAATATATGAGAAAAATAAGTGGATTTTATTATGGAGCAAAATAACTCATAAAGAAAGTGAGAACGTAAGGTTACATTTTTACGCAGAAAGACATTTCTCTGAACGATTAAACTGGATGAAGATAACGATTGGCGTGTTTCCTTAATTGAAGTGTTAAACAGAATTAAAGGATTGTCAACGTCGAAACACTGAGTGACATATCGTTAGCAATTGAACAATATTACTTTTGTCTAAGCGATCGTGACTTTAAACGGTGCAAAGGTCGAGGACAATATTACTAGCTGAATTTGTTGTTTTTTTCTCGATTTAATTTGATGCAATTAAATATACAATTAAATATAAGCGACGGCTTGCTATTTTAATACTTGCCATTAAAAATATATGAGTAAAATTTTCTGTGCAATGATATCGCTAATATCTAGCTCTCAATTAAAGAGGATACTACGTGAAGATCAATCTTGCAGCATTTAAATTATACTTAAATTAGCTACAAGCTTTTCTATCCACTTATAAAGATATATTTTCCGACTAGTCGCGCCATAATCAATCTAAAATATAAAACAGAATTGCTGGTTATGTAATATGACAGGATTTATGTGTATACGCTTGCTGCGCATGAAGCTTACACTTATTAATTCTCTATATTTTCTAAAAATTCGTCCGTCAAAAAAATAGGTGAGGAGATAAGTATAGCAGTTTTATGTAAATTATGTATTTCATAATTAAAAATGCAAAAGACAATAGAGATAAGTACAAAGGCAATAATTATGTTAATATAATATTGTAATAATATCAATTACCGAAAAGTCATATTACTAAAAAATGCCTTTGTCAATATCTTTTAAAAGTAATATACGTAGGCATCAATTTTTTTAAATACACTGTTATATATATAATACATTTTCAATAAACTTTTAATTTATAAGGTATTTTATGAAGAATTTTATTTGAATATACAGTTACATAAATTATACGTATATTTATTCAAATAAAATTCTTCATAAAATATTTTGTAAGTCAAAAGTTTATTAAAAATGTATTATATTATATAATTACAACTGTATATATCATAATGGTAAAATAGAAGGGTTACAAGTCAATTTTGTTAAAACATTTAATATTTTATCAATGTGATTTTATTCTTATTGAGCCATATTATCATTAATTTAAGTTTTTATATATAGATATAAACATATTAAGTTTACAATATTTATTTACATGGATACGTTTTATCTAACACGATTTTAAACCAGTTTAATCTTTGGTTTCATAAATCGCGTGCTTTAGTTTTATAACGTGCTTGGGTAAATGAATTGAAAGTCTTACCTTATCTTTGCATTTTTTTGCAAAAATATGACCCTAATATGAGTAGCGGCTAAGAGAATTATCATGTTAATTTCTTCTCTTAAGTCTCTTAATACTTCTTTTTAAAATCATTTTTTTTTAGCATATCTCATTTTATTATATAACGATTATTACTTAATGTAAAATATATACACTGGAAATTGACGTAGAAAATTACGCACAAACTGTATATAATTAACTGAAAATTGACGCAAAAAATTATATACAAATTATATACAAAGTGCATACAGTCTATCGAAAATTGGCACAAAAGAGTAAGAAACATTTCAAGTATGTCTATATTGTGTAAAATTTAGCATGTTGCTTACCGAAAATGTAATTTCTCTAATCTACATATTTTAGTCGTGAGTTTATTATATTATTTATATAAAATGTTATAATATTATTTATATAAGATTTGATAACATCATATTATTCATAAGATATCCTAATATTATTCATATGTGATTTAAATTTTCTATCAAACGAAACAGGTGTTTTAGGAATTCATACTGATGGCCGCGCGACACGAAATTGTACATACAATTTAAAAGTTTATCAGTGCAAAAAAATAAAAATTAGTATGATTAAAACGACAACCGCATGTGATATTAGCGTATTAAGGATTCCGAACATAAGGCTGATAACTGGACACGATATTATATTGACAAAGCGAACGTTCGATACAGCGAAACAGTTTGACAAGGATGACGAGGCTAATCTTTCTCGTCTCATAAATCACATTTCAATTTCATAATACACTTGGATAAAAGATCTGGAGAAGTCTTACCATTCGCTGTTGTATCCATCTTGATATCGTTCGATGATCAACAGCTAGTAAATTACTATTTTCTCGTGGTTCTCGGCAACTTGCTTCCTCGTGAGATAAATGTAAACTGTCTTCATGCGTTGCACGCTTAACTAATCCTATAACACTTACAATAGAAAAGATACTGAATTTTTTTTATAAGAGGTATATATTTTTTTCTTTTAATCCACCAACCACAGTCCATAAAAGTTGATTCTAGTTACACTTTATATATCAGATTAGAACGACTAATGCTCCGCCCATGTACATATGTTTCGAAATAGCAATAAACTCCACAATTTGAAAGATAATTATTGAATACAGAATTTTAGGAATAGGGGCGAAAACCGTTGGGTTTCCATCTACATCGAGTTGGGTTTGACAAGTCCACCGCCATTTCATCGGAAGAGTATTTCGGTGGATTTTCGACACGCGAGCATTTCTCGATCGCGATCTCGCGTTCGCGCGATCGAGAAATTGACGACAATGCGCGACGGCGCATCGAAAGACACTGTGCTCTCTCGCCAATACATCACGCCGCCGATCGTTCTCTTTCCACCACACTAAGACAGTATGTGCTACCACCACCATCGGCCAAAAGTCGTCTTCTCTTATCGTTATAAGGCATTTGCTCGCCAGCCGATTCGTCAACGATTTAGATCCGCATGATAGTGTCGAGACAAATTTTTCAAAACTGTATCACCAAAATTCTTTCTCGATTGAAAATATTGATAATTACGCGCGCTTTGAGAAAATAGTTCATTTGTAATGATTACATAAATGACAAAATTTAAAGAATATATTTGCGATTGGTTCTAATTAGAACACATAATTATTTTTTTAAAAAATTCTGCAATTTGCAATATGCATA
>Ga0157364_1001550_pt1 | contig 19788 bp, 10 predicted proteins | sample AttsexASBM2_FD_111476 | JGI IMG/M metagenome (GOLD analysis project Ga0157364, IMG submission 111476) | Fungus gardens microbial communities from leaf cutter ant in Ribeirão Preto, State of São Paulo, Brazil - Atta sexdens ASBM2 | ecosystem: Host-associated > Fungi > Mycelium > Unclassified ...
AATTTTTTTTTTTTTTTTTTTTTTTTTCCGTTAAAATCGGATCGCATGCAGATGCAGTCGTCGGGCATAAATCCAACGCTATGCCGTGCTAGTTTCGCCAAGTGCACGCCGCAATTCGATCGACTCTCTTTCCGCTCACGGACTATCCGAAAAATAGCTTGAAAAAGGCGTATGCAAACGCCACCCGACGATACGCAGATGTTACCAGTGATATCAGTGCGCTTGATTGTGAATCGGGATTTTTGCGAGTATATCCATACGATTAAATAAATTATGCTTTCGCGTTAAAATTAAGCCGACGCAATCGCTCGCTTCAAATCGCAGTCGATTCATCGTATCTTTTCGTTTCAACCAAAAAGAGCTTTCCGTAGAAGGGAACAAAGAGATTAGTCCGAATGGAAACGCATATGACGAAGCTGTAACGATAAATAAATGACGTCGATACTCGTCCACTCGAACGAGGCCCCGATACAGGCGGATATTTGGTTTTATAAAAACGCGAATAAAATCCGATTATTTACGAGTGGAATCGGAGTCCCGCGATGCGCGATGTAACTGTACGTGACATTTTTCCGACGCGATATAACTCTTTGTAAATGCCGCTTTGACATCGAATTAAGTTACGGTCTTCACGTTCCGATTTATATGTATTTCGTTTTTCGAGTTGTCTTCTCTTTTGAGTTCTGAATTATTTGTATCCAAGCCCAACATATGCGACGTTAAAATTCCCATTATTTCTCGACTGATGTGAACTTAAATTTTCAGATTTAAAAAATCTTCATTTCTTTCAATATATTTTATTCAATTCTGTATTATGGAAATTGCAGAAATTATATATTCTTTCTAAAAAGAAAAAATGACAGATAAAATCTTATGATTTATGCTGAGATATGAATATTTTTTAACAAAATTTTTCATTAGATGAGTATAAATTCTTCCGAGAAAATTAATTCTTATGATTAAGAAGTATGTTTAAATGATACTTGAAGGAATTCTTGAATTTTAAAAGTAAAAAAGAAAGAAATTAATATAATGATGAAAAAAAATTTTTTAGAGATAATAAATTGAATGATTTCAACAAATATGATATAATTATATTATCTATATTACGAAAAATGCTTAATACGAAAATTATAAATTGAGTTGTTACTTGAAAAGCGATGATTAGAGAAGATACGTAATGAAATACGGATTAATGAGCGAAGATTTTATCGTTCTAATGAAAGAGTCGCGCGCGCAATTTATTTCCATCTCTTTAGCAAGCGATTCTACACTGATTGTGAGAAAAATTTTTAGTTAAAAATGAATGAAGATTCTGACCATATCAATCAGAATTTTGATCATCTCAATTAGAATTATAATAGATTCAACTAGAAAATTCCGATTTGTCCATTTTCGACCAGAATTTCAATTGATGTAACCAGACTTGTTTTCCAATGGGAGATGTCAAACAGCGCGCAGTGTGAAATTCAAATAGAATGCTTCATGTACTGATTGGATTTTAAAAAAGTAGTCTTCTCGTTCACACTCTGAAGAACTTTAAAATAGCGCGTTAATAAAAGTTAAATTGCACTGTCGACAGTATAATAAAAATTAATTCTCACGTATTATAATAAAATTTATAAAAAGCTTCTGAAGATGAAGCCAATTTCTTTTATAACATCATACTTAACAAGTTTCTAAAAGAATATCATCGTTTTTTTTTAATTTTTAGTACTAATTTTTTTTTAGTATTAATTTAGTACTAAATAATTTTAGTCTTTAATTCATTTTACAAAACTTTTAATACAGATTATTTAAAATTATTTAAGATATAAAAATTTAATTTCGTTATTTTTATATTCTATTAAAAATTTAGGACTTTTGACAGTATATCACACAGGATTATGTGTAACCAACACGCTGTATCGATTTTGAAGGGATTTTCGCAAATTGGATATTACGTTGTCTATGAGTACGCGATTGAGGATTACAGAACGATAAGCTGATCGATACGTAATTGGAAATATCTGGTCGCGCATTCAGTTTCGGTTTCGGACCGATTTCATAATCTCAACGCAACAATGAACTTGTCGGCGTTGTTACACGCTCGACTTGCCTACTTTGTTCATGCAGTAATGTCTGTTAGCGAATCAATGATCCATGCTACGTGATAATTAGTCATGCATCGGCTTGCAATGCAATTGTGACTTACATCTTGCAAGAACAGTTGTATAATTTGAGATAAAAATTAATTCAAATGCAAACTCATTCACTTGAGTGAATATTAAAATATTAAAATTGATTTATACCTAGTTGATTTTAATTGAAGAGAGAGGAGGGGGAGGGAAGAGAAAGAGAAGATAACTATTAATACTGATCGAGATTTAAATTTGTAAATAATTCTTTTAGATATCAAATACTTTTAGAGTCTGTTTTTATTACTACACAACGATTTTGTTGCAGATTATCGAAATAATTATGTAGGAAATTCAAACGTGATGAGCAATGCTGCAAACAATTTTAATAATTTAACAATCAATTTTAATGTTCTACATAATTATTTTAGTTCAACATAATTATTTTTAGATTTATTTTTAGTTAAATTTTTAGATACTTCAGCAAAACCATAACGAAAACTGTAACTTCCCATAAAAATTAAACCGTGAATAATTTCAATAAGTCGCGTCTTCTGAATGTGTTATTCTATTTATAGTAAAATCAAAATTACGAAATTCTAGAAATTCTGTCGGGCGAAAATTGCAGTCGAAGCGAAAGTTAAGATATGAGTAGTATATTGTCGCCCGATGACGTATTTCGTTTTATCCTATCCTGCGGTCTCTCATGTTCGCCAAAGTTCTTTCGATCTTTCTCGCTAAGATCAACTGACAGTGATGCCGATCAATTCGTTGTGCGTTTATCTCTAAACTCACTTGGAAAATGGGTCACATCGAATAGTTCCTTGCATCTCCTCGTTTTGCTCGCCTTGCTATCTTGTAGCTTCTTAACTGCTTGGAAACGCTGATGCCACGACCGTCTCTTTAGAATCCTCTAGTTCGTGTCTCCGAAATCTGCTGATCCCGACGACTTCTCTCTCAAGATATTTAAGCAGATCAATTATACGACGAGACATTCTAAACTTACCTGTCGCTCGCGCGGAAACAGCAGATATACAACAAAGCCGCTTCTATACGGATTATCATAAAGCTGACGTTTGCTACGACGTTGAAGAGAGACGAATTCGGGATTTTAATTATTCAAATAGTCGTCTCTCGTTAACATCATAATTGACAAATTGTTCAGGAAGTAAACAATCAATTTTTTATATCACATAAAAATTTTATTTATTCTTTTTGCTAGAAATGAAAACATTATTCTATCTATGATTTCCGTTATACATGATCTGCACACGGTCGTTCTCTCGTAATTTTAACGGATACTTCATAAATTTTATCGCTGCCAAAATTATTCAGCGGCGTACCCCGCGCTTTATTCAACGGACGAAAAAAAAAAAAATCTCGCGAAATCATAAATCTGAACTTGGGCGCGTGAAAAGTTTCATCGGCTATTCCGGATCCGGGTCCGCCGAGCGTAATCCTTCGTGAACGAGCTGACATTTTACAACGTATCGCAGACAGGTCATTATTATTCCGTATCGACTGAACGATGTGCGCGACAGTAGACATTGTCTATTCTCGTCCGATTCGACCAGCCGCGATGTGCTCATCTGGCTGACTCGACGGAATTGCAATAAAAAGGAAGTAGGAGGAAGAGCCATGGCAGAGAGCGCGAAGTGCCTAACTCCGATACGTATCCATAAACGCGTTTATCGTCAGACAGCGCCGCGCCGGTGCATCAGGCATGAATACACACACTCTCACAGTCAACGTACCCGCGGGTCATTAATATTCAAGAGACACTAGATCAGATTTTATTCACACCAACCATCATAAACCTCGGAATTGATGTTCTCGCGGATATGTTTGCCCCATGTCCTGAACGGGCGCGACGAACAGCTTGGAACATGGGACGATGCTCTCTTTACTTATGATACTGTAATAATGAACTTAAAAATGTTACGAAAAATGTTCCCTTCTCTTGTATTTATATTTCTGAAAAACAGAATTGACTGTATCGCAAAACGTATATTGATTTTTATATGTCACTGTGAGAGATAAAGTTAAGTGTACGTAGCGTATAACGCGATTTTAAAGTAACGTATTTTAATCTTTCAATCCTTGAATTGGATCGAATGAATCGCAATTGTAGATTGGATTCTGAATCGAAAATTTCTACACAATCCATTGCACAATCGATCGTAGATTAAAAGTTTGAATTCTATAATGTGAGCTTACATTTCAATCCGCGATTACAATCTCATTTAATATTGCCTGCTTTATTTTATCTTACAAATTGATAGCAGAAATTATTTCAATTTCAATTACTCTTTAATTTTTTAAATTATATTTATTTAAGAAATTAATGAACAATTTTTTAAGTACAATAACATATTTTTAAAATGTAACTTTTGTATCTCTGCGCTTCCTTTATATAAGTAACAGCAATGAAATGAGAAGGCTGACGACACAATCGATTGAAATAAAAAATCGCCAGTTTTCCTTCTCGAAATAGGATAATAGCACGAGGGGAGAAAATGACGACACGAGGCACGAAATAAGCAGCACCAGACCCCAAGAGTCCCCGACACGAGCCCGCAATAGCATCGGCGGCAGATTCAATTTAAGATAGCCGCGAACTCTGGACTCTCTGAATGCACTCTACTATATTAGAGTTCATAGAAGTTTAGTGTATAGCACAGCACATTGGTGTGGTGCGGTGCGATGGGAGTCGAGCTGAATTATGCCGCCGCAACGTTAACCGCCTCTACGATATCCACTCTACGAATTTATAATTTCGTATAAATGGACGGATGGCGTTAAACGGCGATTAAAGCTGCCATGATGTAATCCTTGTGAACAGTGAGTCCCTGTGGGAAATTCTCACACAAGCTTCTCACAGAAGCTTCTCCGCACTACTCAGCGGTTAACTTATAAATGATCTTAATTATTTTATTATATTTTTACGATTATATTTTTCGATTTTACGATTAAATTATAAATAAACTTTAGCACATGAAAAAGTGACGCGAGTTGGAATTACATATATGTTCTTGAAAATATTTTATTAAATTTAGAGATTTATATATATTATATATATATATATGTATATATACTTAGGAATTAAGAAATCGAAATCTGCGCGATCTCCGTTTTGCAATTATTCGTTCTTGTACGTCGAGGGGAGCTAGCTGTGACAAGATTAATAGTAGTTGCTTCTTGTAACGTAAATCCTCGTCTCGGCGCAATTTCCAGGGAAGATCCCTATTTCGACTTTGCATTCCCGAATTGATCAGAATTTTAAGCTCACGAAACCACGCGATTTCTCTTTTACCTTATATCTACTTTAGAACGTTGAGTCTTAAGGCGGTATCTTTTAGGAGAGATACCCTGCGCGTTGACCCCCGTCTTCATCGCAGAAAGAGAAAGAGAGAGAGAGAGAGAGAGAGAGAGAGAGAGAGAGAGAGATTGGATCTCGCTTATTTAATCGAAATTGCAATCGCGATTTAAAGGCCGCGTGCGATCTTTGTTGCCGAGCCAAATGCGCCAAGAAAAAGATTACTACAAAGAGAACTGAAGCAAAATAATCAAGAATATACATTTATTAATTTTATTATAAACGTTTTATAACAAAATACGTTTTATAACACCTCATGAACATTTATTTAATTTAAATTAACTGAAAAATTCACGTAAATTTCATTTATTACATCGCATCTATTAATTTTATATAAAAATACAGATCATAATGAGTTTATAATCTTTTTTCATAAGATAATAAATTTTTCAGAAATGTTAAATGATGGTGAGAGGGTGATGAGGAAAGACGCGAATTGTAAGAAAATGCGGAATGCAAAAGCAGAGATATCAGCGAGCACGTAAGCGATGAGAGTCACCAGGAAATTCTTCGGTAGAAACTCGCGGCTCTTCTCGCTCGAGCGACCGAGCGGAAAATCGGAAGTAGCTATACAGGCCAGTCGAGACAGAGCAACGGCGTCCTCAGGGTGTACGGTACCAGTTTCAATTCGAATGTCTCCGCGCCATTCGAAAACTGCCATTAAAGACAAACCTGTCTCCGATCAAGCTGATCGAGCTCATCGAGCTCATCGAGCTCGCTTTTCGAAATCCTACCGTCGCTTCTTTCCTTTCTCTCTCTTTCTTTCTCTCTTTCTCTCCCGCCTTTTATCGAGTCAAATACGCGGTAAGGATAGAGATGGGAGTTTGCATAGGATTCCCGCTGATCTAAAATTCGAAAAGGGCCGCGGAGCGGACGATGACGGATCAATACACGCGCATTGGTTCTCTTCCTTAGTCTCTTCGTCTTTTCTCCCCAATCACCGCGAAGAGCTCACCGCGATTCCTTTCGTGCACTCCGCCCCATATAATGGGAATCACTATATAAGCTTTCTTCCCCGACGCAGTTGATCCTTTTATATGATAATTACAACGTATTTGCTACAGACTGTATATAAACTGACAGGGTTTTATTGAGAAACGAAGCGCCATATTGTGCTCGCTAACGTGGACTCTATGGATTTGATATGACTTTCTCGCTGCTGGCTTTCAACCCTTAGCTCGCTATAAAGCCCCTCCGTTCACTTGTGCGTTCTGCAAATCTCCCTATCGGACGAATTCAAAGAGGGAGGATCACCTTCGCATGTCCTATGTCACCGCGTATTATAGCTCTGGAGCTTATCAAGGTAATCACATATTGTTTGAAACTCATTCAATTCTCGACAGCAGACGTAAACCGGTATAGCTGAAATCTTAATAATTCTTAACTTTTTAACTATCAGTTAAAGCAAAGCATCATTTATTTGAAATCAAAGTTGCCAAAAAATTCCACATTTTTTTAGTAAAATCTGTGCCAGTGATAAAATTTAGTATTTTGTGGAAAAAAAAACCGATAAAAAACAGGTCTTTTCTTTCAAAAACAATAAAATAAATAGAAAATTTTATTATTGATATTCTAATTCAATATTCTAGTATCACTATTCTAGTTTAGTTAATTGAAGGAGAGTTTTCCAATTCAAGCTTTATCCAAAATAAAATCTGTAGTAGATTAAAAATCGACGTAACAAATAGTTTGTTGTAACCAGATATTGAATGGTAAACGTGAACTAGATCTATATATTGATAAAAATTTTTAATTCTGTTTACTATTATACTTTTTTCATGAAACTATAAGAATAAAAAATTTAATAATATTTATATTATCTCTAAAATTTTGTTTTAAAAAATATAATTTGAATTAAAGAATTTTTTTATAAGATGTTTTACTACTATTGATTTGTTTCATTTTTTTAATTCTTTATAAGATGATTTATTAATTAAGCAAAATTATCTTTTTGCATGAAGTATATAAATATATTTTTTTTAGTATTACACATTGGTTATTTTTTATTTAATTTTTACGAATTTATTCTATTGGATAAAATAGAAAACAGTAAAATCCGGAATTTACCCATCATTTCTTTCATCCACTGGATTTTTTCTGACTCTGCTTGGAAACTGTAAACTTGTTTATCCATGTTTTAAATGATAGAATTTTTGCGCAACCTTCAAGATATTAGATGAAAAGTTTAATGGCTCAACATTGTCGCAATATGTAATTTTTTAATGAGTTTTAGCTTTCTCGATGAATCTTTTTTGTTCGTCTAAAGTCACAGATCATTCTGAGTAGACCAAAACGAATAACGTATCTAATTTATCTGCAGCGTCACTTAGAAGCGCACCTTGCCAGCGCACTAAATATTCATGCAATGTCATCTTAGGCGCTGGTAGCGGTAGTTTAATGCCCCGAGGGTTCTAAGCAATTTCGAAGAGAAGATTATGTTTCCGCGGACAGAAGCGGCCGCTGAATGAAGGCGCTCGCCGAAGCGGGAGGTTTCGCGGGGAATAGGGTGCGAGGATGGGCGACGAGAGAGATATGCATTGCTGGAGCAAGATAGGGAGCAAGGGAGAAATACGGGAAAAAGTGAAACTAATTTTCGTTCAAGCCTGAGCTTTCACCCAGCTTCTCTTCTTTTCCTTTCCGTCCGCGTTGGAGCAGCCCTGCTGCCTCTTCTAACTATCTTCCTTCCCTACCTGCCTATCCACCTCCCCTTCGTCTTTGGAAAGTTTTCTCTGCTTACCTAGCAGGAAGTTGGTATCCTTCTTGGTACGTTAATCCCGCAAATAGATGACTTTACGAAATAGTACGGGGAGGGGGGAAGACGAGGTTGTCTGGGAGATCCGGGCGTATTCCACGGTAAAAAGGATAAGCTCTGTCTCGTGACTTTTCTCTCCCTTGAAGAAGAGATATCATCCACAGTATACTTTGGAGATGGCCGCATGGCGATAGGCTGATATCATTCGTTCGTTCAGATATTAGACGCACATCATTATCTTCCACCTCTGTCTCCTCTCTTTCATATATTTTTTCATTTTCAACATCGTTGGATTTACCGCGTATCTTCAGGACTCAATTGAAAATTTCACGTGTTCACGCAACTGTATGATCAATCATATAAATATACCCGATATATAATAATTGAATGCGATGAGAAGATTGGAAAGGTTGATGAATCGAGTTATCTGCGTATCTGTGAAAAATTAGAATAAATTACTTTCAAAATTTTTCATTGAAATAATTTTGATAAGAAAAAATAGTAATAAATGATGTTAGAAAACTGCACTGAAAGAAAAGATTGGCTGCTGCAGCAAATTAGATAGTGAATTATGGCATAGCGTTTTTAATTGGTTGCAGCAGCCAATTAAAAATGCTGTGTCATATTCAGCCAACCTTTTCTTTCAGTATATATGTACAAGTAAGAAATGAGAAAGCCTTATCGGTCTAAGTTAGATCTTAGTGCTTAATATTTCGGTGAATTTATGTACGTACATATCCAGTTCTGTAAATTGCGCGCTGAAATAATTTTCGGTCTTGAAACGCAATTTGAAACTGAAACTGGGACAGTAATATTACAAACTAAATTGACAAGCAATGTAATATTGATGCTAATAATATTGAAGCGTTTCAAAAAGTTGTAAATAATTATAATTTATCGTGAAAAATATCATCTCAACCAGAATTCGAACCTCTCTATATTCCAAATATAAGGAGTCTTTATTTTGATAAAAATTGAAGTCATTTATTTAACAGCTCTATATATTATATTGTAAGATTATGGTTTTTATTCGCACGTCAGCGTTAATAATGAACATAGAACTTTATTTATATAAAACAATTTTTACATGAAAGTTTGCTAATATTCTGTTATAACGTATGACACTTTAATGATTATTATTACAAGCCTTTCCATAAATCCTGTAATATTTTTCCACGCATATTAGTGTATAATTTGTCTTGTGACAATTTTGGATGGCTAAAATTTTAAAGCATGATACGAATGCATCGAAATTCGTCCCGTTTCAGATCCTGTAAAGTAATCATTGTAAGCAACAGGCAAGGAAACAACAAAAGGGATATTTCTCGTGCTACAGTCTCTCTCTCTCGTGGAGAGTTGAGAGAAGCGTGCGAGGTGGATAACAGCAGAAAGGGCGAGTTAAGCGAGCATTTAAGCATTCTGACAGTTAAATTTAGATTATTCTCCGTCGCACTATCATACCCAATGCTTCTGATTTGCAACAATCTTGAGACTCGAAACCAGTATTCATAACAGGCTTTCTCTCTCTCTCTCTCTCTCTCTCTCTCTCTCTTTCCCTCCCTCTCTCTCTCTCTCTCTCTATATATATATATTACTTGCTCCTCTCATTCTCTTTCTCTCGCTGTTGCTCTCTATCTCTCTCTCTCGTTTGCTCCCAGACGTCCAATTTGCATACAATTGCACCTGTGTTTCATTAACCCGTACATATTTACATGCGCGGTACACGATAGTACAAGCGTCCAGCCGCGTTTACGAGATCGGCCCATTTATGCGCCCAAAGCAAAATCCAATGGGATCGACCATCTCGCTTCGAAAGAACCGACAGCCACAGACTTTCGCATATTTCAAAGTCTCTCTGTTAATTGAACGATTTCATGTATAATATAACACGACGTAGCTCGTGAGAAAATATTTGTACGTTTTGACGTCTCTATCAAATATCTATATCTTTACGTTTCGTTCTTTGTTCACGATTGAATCGAAATTAACAAAAAGATTTTCCCACACATGATTTCTCAGAGACAGTTAAAATTATTATATTTATGTAATTTTGATTATACGTGAGCATCATTTTTTGTATTTAGAGAAGATCTCATCATAGTTCGATAGCAGTGAAGGCAATACGAGATAATATCATTGTACTTGAGAGAAACGTTGCTAGTAAAGTCTTAATTGAAAATCAGATGACAAGGTTTGTCGGCATATTTGATTACTCGTCGTCGAGCGTTTCATCCAGCATGATTTTGCGGCTGAGGTTCAATGTAGACACATCACAGGACGAGTTAAAGGCGCGCCGCGCGAAATTACACTATAAATTATATATCATTTCCGCGTATATACGTCCGTGCATTTGTAACCACTATAAATCAAGAGAGCTCCTGGCAACGGTGCACGTACGTTATGCTTTCAGCTTGCATCCTGTAGAATGCAAGCAGTCACTCCCGCACCTCTCCCGCGGATAAATGTCTTTTTGGTCTAACCGTCTTTCCAAGTATGACGATATATTTCTAGCAAATTATTTGGAAATTGTGACGTATAATACTTGTGTGGAAAGCGGTTAAAGTGTCTCGAGAAAAGCTATTGTAATTCAGCGCTCGTGATTAATTGAAAAATAACTGCTTTTGATTATACATGTAACTCGCTACCTGTTTAATTTATATTTAATTACATATTATAAAAATAAATTAAAAATTATTTAAATTAAATATATATTACAAAAATAACGTTTAGTTATTGTAATTTCTATAACGTTATTGGCACTAAATGTATCAAGGTGACATCATTTTTAAAGTCGTATTCCAAGATGTTTTATATCTATTTCCGCTTTATATATCCGGCAATGTAAGTACCGTCCTATTTGCTTCGCACGACGAGTATCTACTCAATCTGTCAGACTCCCTCCGATATCTCTCCTTCGAACACATTTGCGTTAGCGGGACTGTAAAGCAGATGCAAATACATCGGTATTACTGTGCTTCCGTCTCCCGTCGAAGAGCGAAGCATATAAAATATTTAATACCCGACTGAGATACAGACAGACAACACGACGACCGCGTCCTCATAAATACTTCTTCCGTATGCATGTATTTTTCGCAAGGATCGGAGTTCTTTCCCGAAAAAGAAATGAAAAAAAGTAATTTCGGGAAATTACAATTGATTATCGATTATTTAAGGATCTCCGTAATGCTTCGCGCAATTTGTACGCATTGAAAGACTCAATATTCTCGAAAGTATACGATTGGAATGGTAGACACATAAGATCGAGCTTTCCCGTTTCTTCGAGCGTTGAGATTTTCTCAATGTTTGCAATATTTCAAGGAACCCGTCACCTTTTCCGCCGCAACAATCTCACGGACTGTCGACGATCGCCGGGCGATATTAAGCGATAAATTTCGAAACAGACGGTGTTGGCGGCAAAAACAATAAACCCGAAACTACATTAATCCTTTGTCCCACGATGACGAGCAATTGCTTCGGGGCGCTATCCTTTTGTCTCAATTTCGATCCTCTTCAACGCGTTCCGTGGAGCAACAGCGAAAAGATTTTTCCGAAAAATAATTCTCCTCTCGTTCCGATATCGGTATTTAATATTGCAGTCTTCGCTTCGCATCTCGAAACTATGCGTTTCTACGTATTGTATTTGCGAGCGTATGTGTCTATATTTACAATAGTCTTGTCGATGTTTTTTTTACGTTGCGAATCAAGCGAAAATCTCGCATCTATTTTTATTCTTCGAGCTCCTCTGAGCTTCAAGTACGCGTTGAAAATGAAAGAACATTTCCAAGACTGCCCCTTCGCTTTTCAATATGATTTTCAGATTGATTCATTATAAACTGAATTCAATTTGTTTTTACAATCGTGCAACTTATCAATTTAATTAGTTCAACTCTCCGAAAGCTCGTTATTAAATTTAATTCTCCGGAACTACCGCTAAAATTTACTAATTAATTTCAAAGATCCATAATGACATAATTCGTATAAAAAACAATGACTACTAATTGTAAGTATATTTTAATAAGAATAATTCTGTAGATAAAGTTAATTATACTATTTGACATTTTTATTAACAAAGATTTATAATTGAAAGACTTAATAGATGCATAGATCTTCTTCAGAGGGATATAATTGAGTGAATTTAATAGATCCGGAGGATTAATAAGTCGATTCTAACGAAATTCTGATTTCTATACAAAAAAATAAAATAATAGTTAGCGATTTTTTTATTAAAAATATTATAAGATTTCTCATGTCCCAAGATGAATCAAGTCTCTCTCTCTTTCTCTCTCTCTCTCTCCCCCCTCTCCCTCCCTCCTTTATATATATTATACATATTATATATACATATATACATATATAATATAAATATTGTACATATTATATAAATTATAATAAAAATAAATATGTGTATATAATATATTTATTTTTATATTATATTATAGTTTATTGACGTCGATCCGAATGGATAAGAATGAGACATTTTATTTAAACTTCATGTAAAGCTGCGCACACACAGTCTTGGACTACGAAATCCCTCTTCGAAGATAAAAAGAAAGTTTCACTAAAATGGACCAAATCCGGTATGCGTCCACTCAATCACCTCGGATTACATCCGGGTCGAATGCACTTCTTACGACCCTATGAAGTCGCAGTGCTAAGACGTTAGAGGCCGGATTTTCGCTTGCGCTCACGTTTGCGATCGTATGCGCGAGAAAAACTTGCGGAGAGATGACGAGAGTCAAGAGTACATTGTCGTAACAAGTCATAAAAGAGGCACTAAAGGCTAAAAATGTACCGTGAGGTGACCGTCGGTCATTCAAATAGAAAAAGGATCTTTGATGGGTGTAAAAGCTTCCTCGGTATGTCGTTAAGAACATAACGTTGCGTTGAGTACTCTTTTAGCAGACTGCGAATGTTAGAAACGTGGTGGAAGGCGTTCAGAAGAATCCAGGACATTTGTTCGCATGCACCGAATTTTGTGTTTACATGAAAGGCACAAGTTTAAACAAAAAAGAGAACGTATATAGAATAAAATAGAATTTGCATTTTATTTCGTGAAAAGCTACATAATCTAGGAAAGTTTCTGTTAAGTAGGACAAACTCGCGGAGAGGTTTTCATAACAGCTTTTCGTGAAATTCGCGTAAAACCTCAGAATCATATTTCTTAAATTTCTTAAATGCGCATCTCGCAAAACATTCCGTATAAACGCCAAAATTCGTAGTGGCATTTTTACAAGCCCGCGCAAAGTATGAGTATGCACTGTCTTCACATATAATGTATACAACGCTATTCCGACTTTAGCATCGCGCGTACTTCTCGCGTGATTCTCTCAAATATCCTACAAGGACATAGCGACGTCCGAAATAGGAAAAGTGTTGGCGTGCAGCCCGTAATTTGAACAGTTTAAAAAGAGATTTATTAGAAGTAGGAGAGCGACGTAGTAAACTCCGCGCTGCCTATCGACTTTTTTTGCATAACGCCGTAAAGAAATTCGGGGAATCGATAAAGCGTAATTTTCTCGCGGAAGTGAAAGAATAAAAAATGAAAATTTTCGCATAAACTCGCCAAATCTTTCATCATGAAGTCTTTGGATTAAGATAAGAGAAAGATATTGGTATTAATACAATATTTATTTTTATTCGATATTTACTTGTGTGAAATATTATTTAGCAAGCATTAAATTCTACAACATGAAGTGTTCGGGGCGAACGCGATACGACGACGGTGAACAAATATCGACGTGGCAAAGTGAAATGTGGCGCCTGCCAGACGTTAGTTGCTAAAGTGGGGTGTAGCTCGTATTTTGTGAAAGTTGAGAAAAATGCTCTCGTGCACGTGCACGGCTTGTATGTATATTTTACGCTTTTCTCGCGACTTGCTAAGGTCGAGCAGTTCCCACCATACGTGAAGTGTGGGTGGAAACTCGTTTGCGTGAAAAATTCTACGTACGATCTCGAGAATAGTAGCTGCATTCTACTTAATCATAAATTATTTCGATTGCCAAAACGACTCTCTAAAGACTGAAACGATTCGTGACGACAAAATTTGAGTTCCGCATAGAAAACAATAAAATCTTATATTTTTATAATTTAAGTACACTTAGTATGTGCTAAAAATATTATATTTAAACATTATTTTACGAGAAGTATTTGGAAAGTAAAGATAAGGCCCTAAATTTAAAAAAAATATCTATTTACAAATTTTTTACTAAAAATTATTTATATATTATACGTATATCTTTTTTTTTAACTACTATCGTTATCCAAGCATTTACTAAAATCTTAAAATCAGCTTTTTGTATTCAGACATAGAAATCTGCCGTTAATCTTTTGAACCATGTCGTGATCTCTTCTTTCATCTTAATGTTTTTCTTGGCCAGATATTTCTTAAGGTGAAGACATTCAGCAGAAATTTATAGACAAATCATAGCTATTTATGGTGACATTATAACTCCACAAAATGTCACAAAGTGGTGTCGTGAATTTTCGGAAGCTCGGACATTCATTGTGATGTTTACGTTGATTCATGTTTTGGATGTTTTATCTTAAGGAACATTGGCCGAGAAAAATGTTTGATGTGAAAGTTGTTGAGGTGAAAGAAGAGGTCATGATATGGTTCAAAGGACTTTTATGACACGGGAATATAAAAAAACTGATTCCCAGACTTAATAAGTACTATGTTAACAAATATACATGTAAGAGTATTGTAAAAAATTTAGATCTTTTTTAAAAAATTAAGATTTTTATACTTTTACTTTCCAAATATCTCTTTTACATTTGATAAAATGTTACTTTTATGTACTAATGCTTGTACAATGATTGTAGTTATGATTGTAGATAATGATAGATTTTTTATTCAACGTTTTTTAAAATTTGTTATGTTCGTAATATTATAGAAATATGTATACATGAGACGTAGATTTTTTTCAAAAAATTCTTTAGTAAAAAAGGGTTAATCCGCGTACACATATACTGTGAATAAGCATACTCGCGACTAAGGCCTATACTTCCGACGTCGCGTGATTCGAATGTTCGCGTAACAATGTTTCGAGGACGAGTAAAGCAATTGATTTCTACGTGGCAAAGTTCCAGCCGGGCGAGAAACGGAATCGGGGGTTGAAAACTCTGTTTCCACTCCCCGTCCTTTCTCGCCACGTAACTTCCTGTCGACCCCTTCGAAAGGCGAAAGCAAATTTGTCATCGGTTCGGACAAGCAGCGACGCCGGACCGTGCGTCTCGCATCATAATTCTTCGACATCCTCTCCAATTCCCTGGGCCGATTCGTCGATTTGCCATCCGATGGCGGCAGCGCAGATCGACAGCTGTGAAAACTTTTGAACTCGGAAACTTCCCTTTCGGTGACTTCCCTCATATTCGAAAATATCAATTAGATATCCGGGATTAAAATCAAATCATTTATTTTATTTAAAATATTATATTATTGAGATAAATTCAAATATCAATTGTATAAAAAAAAAATCATATTTCTACTCTGTTAAAATTAAGTAAAACTTTGTAACATATTTATCGTATAATTATTTAGTTATAAAATTTTGTTATATTTTTTTTTATGCATTTTTTTTGCATTTAAACGATTTTTTTATGCAACTATGCCATATAATGTACGTATTTGTTTTATTTTTGCGATCCGAATCGTTTATTGCGCTAATCTAAATTATACATTTTCGTAATATATAATCAATGCAAAGTTAATAATTACGGAAAGTATTATTACTCGGAGTGTGCCATTTCGTGCAGCTTTTCCTAAACAAGTCAATCAATCACGCAGATTAAATCCTTGTCAGCAAAACTCTCGAGGTGGCCGTAAATTTTAAACACGCGAGATGCAGCGTCCTCGACTGCGATCGATAACTCGGCATCAAGACCTCGTCCCTCAAGATGCCTCCTCACGTTAATAACGTTACGATAACCGTTTACGTATTAAAGATATTATTAGATTTGGGAAAGTATAGGCACTTAACTTTTTAAAGGCGCGTCGTCAGCTTGCTGTGATCCTGTAGTCTTCTGCTTTTTACAATAATACTGGCAAACAGAACGTTGTTTTCTCAACTGTGCATTATGCTCTATTTAATCTCTATTTCTAACAGTAATTTTTTTGCGAAGGAGAATATCAAGGAACTAATAAAATCTTTGTTAATCGTTTAATCATCCGGAATAAATACATTGTGTTAATATCGGCCAATTTCTAACAGAAGCTCTCCGACTGGATCCTGACCGAGGGGCCTTGGAATCTCGGAATAGCTGGTGGACCGAGGATAGTTTGTTATAATTAGAGGTCCAGACGGTGACCGCGATACCGTATCGTCGTTTCGAGCCGTTGTGGCGCGCGATGGGGCTAATGCCCGCATTCAAACACTAATTCCGACCAAAGTACCGGACGAACTTTAGAATCGCACTTTCTACTTGTGTTCGCTATGGCTCTACTGGGACAATAGCGGATGAGATCCGGACTTAACGATCGGCTTCGAGTTCGTCGCAGTGCTGTCCGCGAACGTGATTCGAAAGTACATTCAAAATTCAGATTAATATCGTGATATTAAGTATAAGCAGCATAAAAACGGAGTTTCGTGAGTAGTATCTTTATAGCCGTAAACGAAAAAAAATTAATCTTCTAGTCAGGAAAGTATAATAAGTAAAGTAATCAAACAAAATAAAACTTACATCTTTAATGCAACGTTACTCGCGTAATGCAGTTGACTTTTTTAACGTAATTAAAAAAGTATACTTGCCTTTGGTATTTCTGATATCCCAACATTATATCTTAATTTTCATTGTTCTTTTTAATGATTTACTATTAAATAAAGATTGATATTCTATATGTCTTAGATAAAGATGAGGTTTTTTTTTTAATTATTTTTAATACAAAAATTTTTTTTAATTATCAATTGTGTTGTAATATAATATGTATAAATAGCATTTTTGTTTAGCAAATTTATGAGGATACCTATATTTTCGTATAGGTATCCTCATAAATTTGCTAAACATACAAAAATGCTATTTATACATATTATATTATAATGAAGGTTTAATTTTGATAGAAAGAAAATATTTTATATCAATTTTTCTTATCTCCATCTTATAACAAAAATTTTATTTATTTACACAAATTTGCTCTGTGTACGGTTATTGCGCTATTTATCAATGCGACGAACACGCATTACTTATGAAAATGGTATAGGAATATATCTTTTGCGTATGATAAATCATTCCATATAATGCGCCAGACTACTTTAGAATGCATAACGTTCTACGCAATATCCGGAGGAAAGAAATTGCAACTTGTCAAAATTCTCTTGCCTTGAATTAAATTCCGCACTCGGACAAAGGCCAAGGATCATTTTAGCATGATCGTCGAGACCAACTATCGGATAAAATAAAAACATGATCGTATTTCGAAAAGAATTCTTTTATTCTGCGTGAAATCGCTGGTAAGAAAAGATTCACAATCGCAAAATCCTTACAGTGCGCTTCGGGATTCCATTTCTATCTCACGATGGCAGCTTATCGCGATTATGAAGAACAGAGAAAAAGAGAGAAAAGAGATAGAGGCCACGTAACAATATTAATCTAAAACTTGGCCGCTGAAACTTTGCCAGCCGTCATTTAATTTTCGAGTCCCGCATTTGAAGGTGTGCTCTGCAAGTGGAGGTTTCTATATCTCCCGATATCCCTCTCACGTCATTCCCCGCTTTGGTGGTGGGTGCGAGGTTAGACTCTGACCCTTATTTTAAAGTCCTCCTACCTCGAGCTCTTCGCCGGGGCCTCTCGAACCCTTCTCGCTTGCGCGGTCTTCTTCGACTCGACTTTGCTCCGCTTGATCATTTAAAAGTACAATTTGTCAATTTCTTCAACGATGCGACGTAGCCGTTGGCATGTAGCCGGTGAGAAAGAGAGACAGTGAAGATGAACCGAGCAGAGAGGGAACGAGAGAAGAGCGCAAATTGCCGTATTTTCGAGCCGACCTGCCAATGAGCCAAGACGAACTGCCGGCCAATTTTACTAATTAATGTTTACCGACGCTTTCCGCGCTTAATGTCGTAAAAACTTTAACCCACCTCGCATTCGTTCTTTTTCTCCGCTTTGTCAGTTTCTTCCATCGGGGTTGCCGCTGCTGTTGCTACTACTACTACTACTCTCTTCTCGTGCTCTTCTTTCTACGGTAAAGCCTTCGACGAGAATTTTTTTGTTTGGCACAGAATCCTGAAGACCAACCAAGAAAATTCCTTCCTCGAACGTTGATGATTAATGCTCTGTCAGTGACGTCAAGATTGCCGGTCAGTGACGTAAGATTTTCACCGAACCGAATAAACTTCGAAGCTAATTTACGAGATTCCACATTATGTCACATTTAATATTTAGCAGTTATTGACAGTTAATTATTAATTCATTCAATAGCTTATTAATAAAGGCGATGCTTTTCTATTTTTATTCACGTTACTTACTACATGTCCAAAATTGAATTACTGGCAACGTCTTATTTTTACTAAAGTTATTTATTTTGCTATACAGTGATATATACAATCCAACTTTAATTTATCGTATTTTCGTTCTATTTAAGATAGAAATAAACGACAGTTAATTATTCATTCATGCTTTCGTGAAAACAAATTATCTTAATTACAGTGATTTCTTCTACACCGAGCGTGAAAACGAATGGTTTCATTAATATTCTTAATATTCTTAATTAAAATGAGTTCAATCTTCTTGTTACTTTGATATTTTATTTTATTTTGTTATGTAGCGATTCAAATCAAATTAAAACTTCGTCGAAGAAAGCTCGAAATCTTTGCACTGCCAAAAATACGATCTGATTAAATGCCGTATAAATCATATAAAAAAATGTAGGACTAAAACTACTACAAACAATTATATGAAATTCTTTCATTCCTTTCGCAATAGTAGTATCAGTGATACTCGAACGTAAATTTAGCATTGCTTCCAATATATATTTGTCTCGAATTCGCACGAGTATTCCACGAGTAAATTTAATGAAGGCAGGTAGTTCGGAGATTTCAAATTTCTAGCTTTCGTGCACGAACTGATCGGCGCTGGAGAGAGGACGGACGAACTTGCCGACATAAACTTACTAACCGACGTCGGCTGGACGACCATAAATTTCAAATCACGCTGCCTCTTTTCCTCCGCTTACCCTTCCGACTTGCTCTTATTCTTGGCATCTCCCGCGAGAACCTACCCTGCCACACGGGGTCGGCAGAAATTCCGCGGGAAATGCCTCCATCCGCGCGTCCGTGGTCCGCGTTTCTCATTGATTGCATTCTTTTGTACTTTGTGGCGGTATGAAGTTACTGACTGTCGGTTGGAAACTTACTTGGTGGTGGTCGGAGTGGTTACGGAGGGGGGGGGAGGAGTTGGCATAGGATATACGGAAAAAGAGATTGAGAGAGAGAGAGAGAGAGAGAGAGAGAGAGAGAGAGAGAGAGCGCAGCGGAGGGAGACGGCGACGCAAGTTTTTCCGCGTGAGCTCCGTGCACGCGGATTTAGGCTCTCATGAGAAAAAGAGGAAG